>ERZ507039.74-NODE-74-length-39918-cov-6.068585_pt1 | contig 39918 bp, 36 predicted proteins | sample MGYA00512872_ERZ507039 | MGnify/ENA metagenome assembly ERZ507039
CAATGCTTATCTTTTGGTCTTTGGTTCGGAATAGTGTAGTGCTGGCGGTCTATCTCTTGTTTTCGGTTGCTTGCTTCCTTACCGTACATGAGCATTTGCACCTGGATTATCATTTCCGTAACCTTCCAGCAGGTTGATCACGCCCCAGATTCCGAGACCTGCGCCAAGGGCAATAACCAAAGTTTGCAAAACATCGACTGCGCTATTGAAGAAATCCATATTTTATGTGCCGGAATCGTTTCTTTATGGTTTTTACGATGGAAACCGCAAAGCCGGAATGAGCTGGCCGCTGTGTGCGGCTGTCGATTCCGGCTTCTCCTTTCAAATTTTCGGTTGTGCTTTCCTCCGACTTTGCGTTTCGCATATTGTCGCTGCATTGTCGGTCGTCCTCCTTTACGGAATGGGTGTCTGAATATAAAAATCCGCCAAATCAGGCGGATTCTGAACCTGCGGCCGCGCCCGTGTCAAAGACCTCAAATTCCTCCTCCGGCTTCAGCTTGAGCTTTGTGGAGAGGAATTTTTCAATGTCAAAGGCGTTCTTGGGATTCGCGTCCGAAAGATACTTGTAGTTGGGGTGTTTTGTGATGTCGTATTTGTCGGATAGGAACGGCCTTACGCCGCGCAGCTGCAAGATACATTTGCCGCCATTAAGAACGGCAAGCTCATCCTGACTCATCAGCTCCTTGCCGAGCTTCTGGTAGTTCAGGCTGTGGGAAACCTCGCGCCCGCGGGATTCTCCCGTGTTCGCAATGTCAATGGTTTCCTTGCCCAGCGCGGCGGACAGCTCCTTCAAGGTGGTCGGCTCCTTACCGCCGAGGAACACGGAGCTATCGCAGTTGCCGATGATGGTGTCGCAGTTGTCCTTGTAGAGCGCCTTGAGCTGGCTCTGTGCCTGCAAAACAAGGCAGGCGGAGATCTCGCGGCTGCGGATGGTGGCCATCAGCTTCTCCAGCTTGGGAATCTGCCCGATGTTGGCGCACTCGTCGATGAGGCAGCGCACATGGACGGGCAGCCTGCCGCCGTACACGTCGTCGGCCTTGTCGCACAGGAGGTTGAATAGCTGGGTGTAGACCATGCTGGCAAGGAAGTTAAAGGTGTCGTCTGTGTCGGAAATGATGATAAACAGCGCCGTTTTCCGGTCGCCCAGCGTGTCCAGCTCCAGCTCGTCATAGGAGGTGATCTCCCGAAGCTCCTGAATGTCGAAGGGGGCAAGGCGCGCGCCGCAGCTAATTAAAATACTTTTCGCTGTTTTGCCCGCCGCTAAGCGATATTTGGCATATTGGCGCACGGCGAAGTGATGCGGCTCCCGTTTTGCCAGTTCCTCAAACATCAGATCGACGGGATTTTTGAAGTCCTCGTCGTCCTCCCGCACCTCCATGGTGTTGATCATCTCGATGAGGGTGGCGAAGTTCTGCTCCTCCACCGGCGCTTCGTAGTAGATATACCCGATGAGCGCCGTGTAGAGCAGCGTCTCCGCCTTGCGCCAGAAGTCGTCGCCGGATTTTCCATCCCCCTGCGTGTTGGCAATCAGCGTCGTGACCAGCTTCAGAATGTCCTTTTCCGAGTGGAGATACGCGAATGGGTTGTAGTGGTGGGATTTTTTGAAGTTGATCGTGTTCAGTATCTTGATCTTATACTGATTCCGCTGGAGTAATTTTCCACATTCGACCACAATACTGCCTTTTGGATCGGTGACAACGTAGGAACTGTGAAGCTGCATGAGGTTTGGCTTAATGAAAAACCTTGTTTTGCCGCTGCCGGAGCCGCCTACTACCAGTACGTTTTTGTTTCGCGCCGTTTTCGGGTCCTTGGGTCGGCTGTTCATGGTCAGCCGCTCCGTCTGGGTGAGAATGACGTTGTTGGCAAAGGTGGGGTCTACATAGGGCTTGATGTCCTCTGCGTTGCCCCATCTTGCGCTGCCATACTCGATATTCTTCCGAAACTTCCGCGCGTTCTTCCCCTTGACGTAGACGGCAAGCCGGATGAGCAGGGCGGCGGCAACGCCTACGCACAGGTCGATGGGGTGAAAGCTGGGGAGCGCGGACTGGAATGCGGCGGCGAAGCCCTCCATGATGTGCAGCGACTTTTGTGAAAAGTCCGCGCCGGGAGCCAGCCGCGCCGCCTGTCCCAGCTTGGTGGCAAAGAGCGCGATAAAGACGTAGGGAAGATTGGGAAGCAGGAGCTTCTTTACGTTGATCTGCTTCATAGCTCCAGCCCCTTATCCTTGCTCCGGGACTTGTCCGGCGTAAGGGACAGCACCTTCGCCTTGAGCGCACGGAGCTGCTCCAGCACCGAGGGTTTGTCCTGTGAGGCCCGCTTGACCTCTTTTGCAGTGTATTCCCGGAACGCCGCCGTTAGTGCGTCTGCGTCCCGCCCCTTGAAAAAGACGAGGTATTTCGGCGGGGATACGCTGCGGTCCTTCTTCACGGCGAAATCCACGCCGTACTTTCGTGCCACGCGCTCAAAAGATTTGATGTTGCTGTCGGTGATCTCGATGTTGGATACGCCCTGATTCTGCCCGATGAGCTGCTTTACCGTCTGCTTGCCGGTGGGCTTCTCCGGCGCGGCGCGCGCCTTTGCCAGCTTTTTCTCCTTGCGGCTGGCAAGGTATTTGAGAATGGCGGCCTTCAGCAGCCGCCCGGTGAGCTTTGTCGCGCTGATGACCAGCGTGACCGCTCTGTTTTCCACTTCCTCCTGCAAGGGTCATCCCTCCTTTCCCACATAGTGGGGTGAATTGTTACGTGCCCGCCCATTCCAGCACGAAAATCACGGTCAGCACCTGCTCGGAGATGGGACGGGAGGCGGCAGATACCACCGCGTCATAGTGCAGCGGCAGCGCCTCGCCGCCGGGAATGCGCCAGCCGCCGCCGAGGGGCAGGGCTTCCTCCGCGCCGGTCGTCCTGCTCTGTGCGCCGTTGACAGAAAAGCCGATTTTACGGCTGTCCACCTTTTCTGTTGCCATGTTGGTGGAAAACGGCACCAGCGTCCAGCCGTTCTCTGTGCGCAGGGTGACGGAGCTGACGCTGACCGCGCCGGTGGAGCGGTTGATGATGCGGACGTTGGACGCGGCATAGACCGTGCCGGTTTTTGATACGGTCAACGTCATACTGGCAGGGACGATGACTGAAAATCGGGTCAGCAGATAACCGCAGTCATCACAATATCCGTCGCTGTCCCCGTCAAGATGCGCCTGCACCGCAAAGCCCTTATACCCGCAATCACAGGAAACGGCACGGCGATGCTCCGTGTCGGAAACGCTCTGCCACGCGCCGTACTGAAACGCATGGGCTTCCTCCGCCGTAACAACGCGCCCGCACTCACAGGTGCGGGTTCTTGTATGCTCTGTATCGCTGAACAGCGTCAGCGTGTCCAAAAAGACATGGTAGGTATAAAGATTTCTTTCGTATCCGCACAGACAGGATTCATGGCGGGTGTGGCGCTCCGCGTCAAAATCCCGCCACGCTTCCTCGGATGTGCATTGATGCTCGGCGTACTCATACCGGCTATACCCGCAGGCGCAGGAGAGCAGCCGCTTGTGGCGGGTGGAATAGTTCGCGCCCTCGTCGGTCTGCCATGCACCGGCCGTCAGGGAATGGGCGGCGTATTCATACTCGCTGTATCCGCAGGCGGAGCAGGTCTTAGCCCTGCGGTGCTGCGCCGCGGAATCACTCTGCCAGCTTCCGTAGGTGAAAGTATGGGCGGAATAGGACGAGGAGAGCGTCGCATTGCAGACGGAGCAGGATTGCACGGTTCGGTGCTGGGCTGCGCTGTACTGCGCGTACTGCGTTGAAACCGAATGGGAGGCGTAGCGATAGGTTCCCTCGCCGCAGTCGGAGCAGGCGTAGCTGCGCCGGTGCTGGCTGCTGCTGTAATACTCCCACGCGCCGTAAACGTAGGTGCCGTGGCTGGTGCCGTAGTCCACCAGTGCGCCGCAGGAACGGCAATATTCATACCAGTCGCAGCCGCTCCATGAGGTACGGGTCGAGCTGTGGTAGCAGACGTTTCCGCCTCCACCACCGCCTCCGCCGCTGCCGTTGGAGTAGCCGCATTTGGAGCAGACACCGCTTCGGAAGCTGTGGGCTTCGCCGTTGACGCCGCCCGCCTGATCGTATCCGCAGTTGGAACACCAGTGCCGGACGCAATGCTCGCTGTTTGTCCACTGCTCATACTCCACCGTGTAGCTGCACGTTCGTTTGCAGTTGGAGCAGTACCCCGTCGCCAACAGGGTGATGCCGTAAACGTCCTCAAAGTAGGCGGCGCGGCGATCCTCCGTCCAGTCGTATGCCGCGAGAGTACCCAGAACGCTGTCATATTCCGGGATGAACAGTACCAGCAGCGGCGTCAGAGAGCCGGTGGAAAACGCGCCGGGGACAATGGTAAAAGCTCCGCTGTAATAGAGCTGAATCTGCCGCAGTGAGGGGCAGTCCGCAAAGGCCGCCGCCCCGATGACCGGCGTGGTGTAGGGAATCTCCGCCATGGTCAGGGCGGTGCAGCCGGTAAACCAGTAGGCAAGGCTTGGGATGCAGAGCGCGTCCATATCCTCAAACCACACCTGTGTAATCTGCCCCCGTACCGCCGCCCAAGGCTGGTCGTCCGGGCTTACAAATGTAGGACAGCTCCCATTGCCGGAGAGCATGAGCCAGCCATATTCGTTGAGTTCCCAATAGATGCCGCTGCCCGGAATCACGCCGGAGGTATCGGAGGTCTGTCCGGCTTCCGGTTCAGGCTGTTCCAACAGAGGTGTTGCTACCGGCACAGCTATTTCTTCCGGTTCTGGCAGGGATTCTTCTGTGTGTTCCGTCTGTGAAAATACTTCTTCGTGCGTGTGTCCGCAGTCCTCGCCGCACAGCTCCGTTTGTGCCGCAATCGTTTCCTCCGGCAGCCCTGCCGCCAGCGCCGTGGTGCCGAGCAGCGACAGCGCCGCCAGAAGCGCCAGCAGCAGAGCCAGCGGCTTTTTTGCTTTCATAAGCGTCATGCTGCCCCCTCCTTAATCCACGATGGAGATGGTAAATACCACGTTCGCCGCCTGTACGTCCTTGCTGTTGGGCGCGTCGCCGGACACCTTTGCGAAATAGGTGAGCTTCTGGCTTCCGCCCGCCGCGATCACGGGAAAGGCGGAGGACGTGAGCTGCACCCTGCCCGCGCCGGTTGTGACGCAGCCGTTAATCTTCAGGGCGATGGTCTTGCTGCCGGAGAAGCTGTCGTAGCTCCCGACCTTGTACGCTCCGTCCGTGATGGAAAGCCCCGTCACCTGCACGGAGCCGGTTTTGGCGTTGTTTGTGATCCTCGCGTTGTCTGCCGTGACCACCGTGCCGTTGATGACGTACACGGGCAGGGCGGCGGGGACGGTGACGTTGACCGCCCGGTACTCGTTGGAAACGGTCAGCGTCACCGGTACGGTGGCGGTGGTCGTGCCTGCCGCCAGCGCGCCGGTGGAAAGGGAAAACACCAGCGCAAGGGCGAGGAAAAACGCCGGGATGGTTTTTCGTTTCATAAAGCCTGCCTTTCTGCGGCAGGGGCAGCCCCCGCAAAGGGAGCCGCCCGCCGCTGTTTTGTGGTTTATTCGCTTGGCTGTTGGTTTTTTCTCTTACGCCGCGGTATCCCACTCCACGATGAACACCACGTTTGCCACGGTCGCGCCGGTCACGGCGGAGGACAGCGGGGTGACGATGGCGGCGTAGTCGATCTTCACGGTGTTGCCGGTGCTGTCACCCACGCCGGTCATGTAGCAGCCTGCGATGGGCGCGTCGATGAGTGTCTGGGTGTTGGCGTTGGAGGCGTCGGTGGCCTTCTGCTGCCCGCCGCCGATGGAGATGGCAAAGCCCAGCTTGTTGCTGTCCACCTTTTCTCCGGCGAGGATGGACTTATTGCCGAAGGCCGTGAGCTTCCAACCGGAAGCTGCGGTGATGGAAACGGACTTCACGCGCACTGCGCCGTAGGAGTGGTTGACGATCTGGCAGTTGTTGGCGGTGGTCACGTCGCCGTCCTGCGACATGGCCATCGGGAGCGCGGTGGGAACGGTGACGCGCATGGCGGTGGCGGAGGGGTCGCCGCCCTCGGTGCCGTCCGAGGTGGAGCTGAGGTTGACGGGGGTGGAGCCGGAGCCGCCGGAGCTGTCGATCTCCGCCGCGAACGCGGAAACGGACAGGCTGAGGCAGAGGCAGAGCGCCAGGACGAGTGCGATGAGCTTGGAGGTATGCTTTTTCATAGGTTTTTCTCCTTTCGCCTTTCGGCTTGTAAAATATATTGACCGCCTTGCGGCATGGTCACGAAATGAAAAACCGTCACTCCAGAACGGTGACGGTGATGACAGCGCCCGCGCAGCCGAGGTATTCGCCGCTGTCGGGGTCTACGTTGTAGAAAAGGGCGGTGCATTCGTATGTTCCGGCGTCAAGGTCGGCGGACAGCTTCGCCGTTTCCAGCTTGCTGCCTACGGGGATCGCGCCGGACTTGTAGATCACCTCGCCGGTGTCGTTGCGGTGGATCTCCACCACCTGCGGGTAGTTGTTGACGCTCTCGTTGACGATCATCAGGTTTCCGGCAGAGCTGCCGTTTTGGAAGGTGGGCGTGGCGTTCATGGAGATGTTGATCATGCCCTGCTCCACCTTTTCGTTGAGCGCGTCCACGATCTTGTCCGTGTCCGCCTCATTCCAGCCGCCCTCCACCGCGCCGGGGTCGTAGACGATGCCGCCGGGGGCGGGATCGGGCGTCTTGCCGTCTGTGCAGCTTCGCAGCAGGAACACCGCCGCCGCGATGATGAGCAGCACCAGCAGCGCAATGAGCGCGCCCCGGTTGCTGCCGCCGTTTCTCTGCTTATGGGGATAATTGGATTTTGCCATGTGCCTTGTCCTCCTGTTTTTTTCCGCATGAGCGGATAGAATGGTTCCGCGCCCCGCAGGGGGCGCGCGGATATGGGGAACGCCGTCCTCCATGGGACGCGGCGGCTACCGGCCGCGCAGCCCGTCGCCGTACATATCGTGGTTGACGAGGGCGGAATAGTAGCTGCCAATGGTGCTGGGCGCGTTGAACAGCGACGCCAGCAGGTATTTCTTGATGTTGCGGACGTAGGTGGTATTCTGCTTCAGGCAGTCAAAGACGTACTCGATGTGGGAGGACGTGATGCGCAGCAGCTTCTCCTTCACCATATCTGCCGGATATTCGTCGCCTGCCACAACGATGGTTTTCTTACGGGAGCAGAGGGTTTCCGCAATAAGCTCCACTACCTCGTCAAGCTGCTCCCTGTCCTGCCGTGGGTCCTGCACCAGAATGTCGTACTCGATATTCTCTTTGACGATCTCTCGCGCTTCCTCGTATCCCATCCCGTCATATCCCGCGCCCTGCAAGGGGGCTGGGGGATAGATTGGATCAGGATTTGATGTATCCGTAATAGATTCATCAGGAATTTCTTTTTCTTTATTTCTTCTATCTTTATTTAATTGCGCGGGCTTTTCCGTATATGGCTCCGCCGTATCCGGGGTATCCAGATACGGGTTTTCCGTATCTGGTGGAGCCGTATCCGGCAGGGGCGTATGCGGCGATTCGTAGATGGTATACTCGGTGTCGGTGATGCGCCCGCGGCTGTCCCTGAGCTGGCGGCGTACAAGGTAGCCGTGCAATTCCAGCTCCTTGAGCGCCGCGCCGATGGCGTCCACGCCCTCCTTGCAGATGGCGGCAAGCCCGCGGGTGGTGTAGTCCCACTCATCTGTCAAAGAGAGCATTTTGGACAGCAAACCGATGGATTTCAGCGTCAGGCGGGTGTCCCGCAGGTGGTAATTGGACATGACTGTGTAATTGTGGTTCTTCTCCACGCGAAATACTGCCACGGTGTTCACCTCCCCTCAGAGGGAAAAAGCAGCCCCGCAGGCGGAGCGTTTCCCCCTGCTTCGCGGCGGATGAGGCGGCGGAGGGTATATTCCCGCTGTCCGCGTCTTGCGGTAATTTTCAGGGCGTCCAGCCCAAAACGGGCGATGAGCAAGGCGTTGATGAGCAGCCGGAACGCCTCGTCGGGGATAATCTGCGGCTCCGCAAGGTCGCCCTGCGTGACCTCCGCCGTGTGGCAGTAAAGGCTCTTTGCCGCCATAAGCAGCGTGTAGTCATGGGATGAGATGCCGCGCCTGCGGGCGTAGCGGAAGTCGATGCCGCCGCGGAAGAAGCAGTTGAAGGTCCTGTCCGCAAGCTCCTTGTTGGAGGTCAGCAGATACAGCGCGGCGAAGAATTCCGGCGTGTCGCGCTCCTTGCGGCAGCCCAGCAGCAGCCGCAGGGTCTCCATGCGCTTCCTGTGGGCGTTGTCCTGCCACATGGTGCCGGGAAAGCTCTCCGCCAGCCGCATGATTCTTGCGGTCAGGCGCGGACGGTACGGAAACAGCTCCGCGACGGCCTCCGCATAGCCCACCGTACCGGCTTCCATACGCTCGGCAAGGCAGGGGCAGGACAGGGCGGTGCAGCCCAGCTTTTTGACATATTCCGTGCAGAGGACGCAGGAAACGTCCTCCGGCTTATACTTGAACGTGTTGATATACATGGCTTTGCTCCTCTCTGGATATGACAAAACCGGGCAAAGAAATCTCTCTGCCCGGTCGGTGTCGTGGTTGTCTGCGGTCGTATTCGGTTATCTGGACTGGTCGCGCTGGCGCTTGCGCAGCCATGCGTCCAGCAGCTTCAGGATGGTTTCCTCCATCTTCTGCGGCGTATAGGAGCGCGGGAAGTATTTGCGCAGCTTGTCCGCCGAGAGGACGACGTTGTAGCCCTCCGGTTTTTTCTGCTCCATCATGATGTCCAGCATGGTGTCGTCGTTGAGCTTGCCGTCGCGGGAGAGCTTTTTCATGCGCTGTGCCTGCGAAAGCGAGGGCGTTGCCTGTTCGCTGTCGATGGCGGTCAGGAGCATCTGCTGTTCCTCCGGCTTGAGGTAGGAGATTTCCACGGCGGGTGTCATGCCGATCTTCTTCTCGTCCACCATCTGCTGAAGCTCCGGGGAAAGTTCCGTCAGGCGGATGTAGCGGCGCACGGTGTCGCCACTGACATCTGCGCCTTTTGCCACTTCGTCGTCTGCGCGGAACTTCGCCGCAACTTGCGGCGAAGTTAAATCTGTTCGTGCGCCTTGCCGCTTTATGGCCTCCAGCTTCATTTTATACGCCTGCGCCCGCTCGGAGGGCAGGATATTCTCCCGCTGGATGTTGCTGTCCACCATGAGGATGGTGGCGGTGTCGTCGTCCATCTGCCGCACGATGCAGGGCATGGCGGAAAGCCCCGCCAGCTCACTGCCGTGCCTGCGCCGGTGTCCGGCGATGATCTCATAGCCGCCGTCCTCGCGGGGACGGACGATAGCCGGGACGAGAACGCCGTACTGCCGGATGCTCTCCGCCGTTTCCTGCATGGCCTCGTCGTCCCGCACCTTGAATGGGTGGTTGGGGAAGTCGTGCAGCTCCGACAGCGGGAGCAGCGTGATTTTATCCTCTTGCGCAGCCGCAGCGGTCTTTGCCCCGCGCTTCGCTTTGCTTTTCGGTTCTTCCATGTTCGTTTCCTCCTGTAAAATGCGGCAGGAACGAAAAAAGGGAGAATGACCGCAGCTACCGCCATTCTCCCATGAAAACAACTATGCGATTGTGATTTCAGCCCTTTGACCGTCTGAAAGAGAGCTATCTGATCGAGAGCCATCTCGCCGCAAACCCGCATGAATACTGGATTTTTGCTGTTTGCGCTTCACCTTCCCGAACGACGTATGTTCAACGAGTGGTTTATTCGGGACACCAGCCGAAAGATCCGCGCAGTTCAGAAGGCCAAAGCGGAGCGCGGAGAACGGCTTGGGACGCGCGCTCCCTATGGATATGTCAAAGACCTGGAGACCAAGAAGCTGGTCATAGACGAGAAAGCCGCCATGCAGAAGCGCAAAGCTGAGCTGGATGCAATTTTCAAGAACCTCTATGAGGACAGTGTGCTGGGGCGCATCACGGCAGAACAATTCCAGCTGCTCTCTGCCAGTTACACCGATGAACAGGCAAAGCTGACAGAATCGCTCCCGCAGCGAGAATCGGAAATACATCGGCTGAAAGAGACGGTAAGCAATACGGCAGCGTTCCTCGACAAAGCGAAGCGGTACAAAGATATTCAGGAGCTGACACCGGAGCTGCTGCGGCTCTTCATCCAGAAGATCGTGGTGCATGAAAAGGAAGTAAAATGGTCCAAACACGCACCACAGACTGTGGAGATCCACTATGCCGATATTGGCTGCATGGAAAACAGGAAAACAGCAAAACCGGAGCAACATAAAGAAATCCCGAAAGTGTCCTGAACTATTCCCAGTTATACGCCAATGGAAAACCCGGCTGGTGCCTGAAACACCAGCCGGGTAATCCCCGCCGCCATTGTTACCCCTGTCAGGGGGCAGCAAACCGGCAGGGGCGGTTTTTTTCGTATTCAGCGCAGCAGGCTCCAGCTGCGGCGCAGCATCAGCCAGGCCGCGAGCGGCCCGAGGATGTAGACCAGCGCGCCCACACCGCCGCCGAGGATCAGCTGCATGACCGTCAGCACGGCCGCGGCCGCGGCCAGGATGTAAAATGCCAGCTTCCGCTTCGAGGCCAGGAACCAGATCACGCAGCCGAACTGCAGCGCGACGAGCGCGGCGACCGCGAGATAATAGACCGGATACGCCTCAACGCTTGCAAGCAGCGCCTGCAGCAGCTCGGCCAGCGGCGCAAGCTCCTGAAACTGGCTGATGGTCTGGAAATAGGCCGCCTGGAACCGGTAGATGAACAGCGTGCAGGCAAAGCCCAACAGCGTATAGCCCAGGAAAATGGCGCACAGCACCAGCCAGAAGGTCACGCCGCCGCTGAATTTGAGCTTCCCGTCCTCCCGCTGCCAGACCGCGGCGTGCGGCTGCGGCGGCTGGGTAAACGCGGTCCCCTGCGACTCAAACGGCTCCGCCTGCTGCGGCTCCGGCTTTCCGTAGCGCTTGACGAGCGCGCCGCACTCCGGGCAGATGAGGACATTATCGTCCACTTCTTTCCCGCAATTATAACATTTCTGCACTGTGTTTTTTCCCTCCGTGCATATTTACAAATTTTATTTTATTTTATTGTATCGTGAAACCGGGCGAAAGTCAATGCGGCGGCAGGCAGAGCATTTTTTGCAAGATTTTCAGCACGATTTTGCATTTACTTTCTTTCCTGCCCGGCATATAATACCATCAGAAACATCCGGGAGGGACACTGCGTGCACTTTACCAAAATGAACGGCGCGGGGAACGACTTCATCCTGCTCGACGCCATCGCCGAGCCGTTCGACGAAGCGGCCGCCCCGGCCCTCGCCCGGGCGCTGTGTGACCGCCGCCGGTCGATCGGCGCGGACGGTCTGATGCTCGTGACGCGGGCCGAGGGAGACGCGGACTACCGGATGCGGTTTTACAATTCCGACGGCTCGCTCGGCGAGATGTGCGGCAACGGCGCGCGGTGCATCTGCCGCTACGGCTTTGAGCACGGCTACGCGGGCAGCGTCCAGCGCGTGGAGACGACGGCGGGACTCGTGATCGGCTGGCGCATCGCGGACGATCAATACCGCATCCGGCTGAACACGCCCGCTGCCCTCGAGCTGCAGAAGCCGCTGGATGTGGACGGCCGGACATACCGGTGCAGCTACGTCGAGCTTGGAGCCCCCGGCATCCCGCACCTCGCGGTGCAGACGCCGGACCTTGCCGGGCAGGACGAAGCCGCGCTCCGGCAGCTCGGCCGGAAGCTCCGGTACCACCCAGCACTGCCGAAGGGCGCGAACGTCAACTTCTACGAGCTGACCGGCCCGGATACGGTGCTGGAAAAGACGTATGAGCGCGGCGTGGAGGACTTTACCCTCGCCTGCGGCACGGGCACCGGCGCGGTCGTCACGGTGCTGACGCTGCTGGGCAAGGTCAGCGGCCGGAACGTCCGCGTGCGGATGGACGGCGGCGAGCTGGCAGTCGACGCGGAAGCGCATGACGGCCGAATCGAAAACCTGTACCTGACGGGCCCGGCGGCGCTGGTCTGCGCGGGCGAAATTCTGGACAAAACCATTCTGGATCTCATCAAAAAGCAGGAGGAAAAAGCATGAAAAAGGGTAGCTTCTGGAAAAATTACGGATTTCTGATCCTGATGCTGACCGGCATCGTCGCCGGCTGCGTCGTGGGCGCGATCTGGCCCGCAGTCAAGGACGCCGACGGCGAGATCATCGTCAAGGGCGCAACGGTCCTCGAGCCGCTCGGCACGGTCTTTCTGAACCTGATGTTCTGCATCGCGGTGCCGACGGTCTTCTGCTCCATTTCCTCTTCCATCGCCAACATGCAGAGCGCGAAGCGCGCGGGCAAGATCATGGGCGTGACCATCGCGACCTTCCTGACCACCGCGGCCATCGCCGCCGTCATCATGTATGTGACCGTCCTGCTCATCCCGCCGGTCACGGGCGAATATGCAATGATCGAGGGCGAAGTCGGCGGCACGCTGGGCGTGGCCGACATGATCGTCAACTTCTTCACGAAGCCGGACTTCACCGAGCTGTTCAGCCGCCGGGCCATCCTGCCGCTCATCGTGGCGGCCGTTCTCTTCGGCTTCGGTGTGCAGATGGCTGGCGGCGCGCAGACCAAGACCGCGCAGCTGCTCGACGACATCACCAACTGCATCATGAAGACCTTCAAGATCATCACCTACTACGCGCCCATCGGCTTCTTCGGCTTCTTCGCGTATCTGATCGCCTACCACGGCTCCGACCTCATCGGCGACTACGGCCGCGCGCTCGCGATCTATTACATCCTGAGCTTCGTCTACATGCTCGTCTCCTCCCCGATCTACGCCCGCTTCGGCGGCGGCAAGGGCGCGGCGAAGGCCATGTTCTCCAAGCTGTTCCGGCCGGCTGCCATGTCGTTCGGCACCTGCTCGTCCGTCGCGACGATCCCGACCAACATGGAGGTCGCCAAGGAGACCGGTATCTCCAAGGACGTCTCCAACATCGTCGTCCCCCTCGGCGCGACGATGCACATGGACGGCTCGGCCATGTCCGCGATCATCAAGGTCGCGTTCCTGTTCGGCATGTTCGGCCAGGACTTCACGACCGGCCGCGCCATCCTCGCCATCATCGTGGCGGTGTTCTCCTCGGTCGCCATGTCCGGCATCCCGGGCGGCGGCGGCACGGGCGAGCTGGTTTTGTGCTCCATCTTCTTCCCGGATCATCTGGCGGTCGCCTTCCCCATCGCGCTCGCGCTCGGCAATCTCGTCGATCCCCCCGCGACCATGGTCAACTCCGCGGGCGACTACGTCGTCTCCTTCATCGTCTCGCGCTACGTCGACGGCAAGGATTGGCTGCAGAAGCAGCTGGCAAAAAAAGCGGAAGCGGACGCCTCCGAAGCCAAATAAAAACACACATTTTCCGCCGGTGTGCCCCGTTTTCGGGCACACCGGCGTTTGTGTCCGTTGACACCTGAAAAATTTTTAGGTTTTCATATTTTTCCCGTTTCACCCTTTTGTGCTTTTTACCTGTTTTGGGACAATTTCGCTGAATAGCAGCGGAAGAAACCGGCAAAATCAATAAAAAAGCACGATGCTGAAAATTGTTGTGGATATTCTTGACGAACCGTGATATACTGCTATTTGGTGAACAATGGCCTAACTGGATACATTGCTTCACCGAAGGAAAAATTGTTATTTTTTTAGAAAGAGGTTAATATACGATGGCAGAACTGAATTTGAGTAAGTATGGCATTTCCGGCACCACGGAAATCGTCCACAACCCTTCCTACGAAATGCTGTTCGCGGAAGAGACCAAGCCCGGTCTGGAAGGCTTTGAAAAGGGCCAGGTCAGCGAGCTCGGCGCCGTCAACGTTATGACCGGCATCTACACCGGCCGCTCCCCCAAAGACAAGTATATCGTCGTCGACGATAACTCCAAGGACACCGTGTGGTGGACCTCCGAGGCCTATAAGAACGACAACCACCCCATGGCCGAGGAGACCTGGAAGTCCGTTAAGGATCTGGCTGTCAAGGAGCTGTGCAACAAGCGCCTGTTCGTCGTCGACGCGTTCTGCGGCGCCAACAAGGATACCCGCATGGCCATCCGCTTCATCATGGAAGTCGCCTGGCAGGCACACTTCGTCACCAACATGTTCATCCGCCCGACGGAAGAAGAGCTTGCCAGCTTCGAGCCGGACTTCGTCGTCTACAACGCCTCCAAGGCCAAGGTCGAGAATTACAAGGAGCTGGGCCTCAACTCCGAGACCTGCGTCGCCTTCAACATCACCAGCCGTGAGCAGGTCATCATCAACACCTGGTACGGCGGCGAGATGAAGAAGGGCATGTTCTCCATGATGAACTACTATCTGCCGCTCAAGGGCATCGCTTCCATGCACTGCTCCGCCAACACCGACATGAACGGCCAGAACACCGCCATCTTCTTCGGTCTCTCCGGCACCGGCAAGACCACCCTCTCCACCGATCCGAAGCGCCTGCTCATCGGCGACGACGAGCACGGCTGGGACGACAACGGCGTCTTCAACTTCGAGGGCGGCTGCTACGCCAAGGTCATCAATCTGGACAAGGACTCCGAGCCTGACATCTACAACGCCATCCGCCGGGACGCCCTGCTGGAGAACGTCACCGTGGACGGTAACGGCAAGATCGACTTCGCCGACAAGTCCGTCACCGAGAACACCCGTGTGTCCTACCCCATCGACCACATCGAGAAGATCGTCCGTCCCGTTTCCGCGGCTCCCGCTGCCAAGAACGTGATCTTCCTGTCCGCCGACGCTTTCGGCGTTCTGCCCCCCGTGTCCATCCTGACCCCCGAGCAGACCCAGTACTACTTCCTGTCCGGCTTCACCGCGAAGCTGGCCGGCACCGAGCGGGGCATCACCGAGCCCACCCCCACCTTCTCCGCCTGCTTCGGCCAGGCCTTCCTGGAGCTGCATCCCACCAAGTATGCTGCTGAGCTGGTCAAGAAGATGCAGGTTTCCGGCGCGAAGGCTTATCTGGTCAACACCGGCTGGAACGGCACCGGCAAGCGTATCACCATCAAGGATACCCGCGGCATCATCGACGCCATCCTGAGCGGCGACATCCTGAAGGCCGAGACCAAGAAGATCCCCATGTTCGATCTGGAGGTTCCCACCGCTCTGCCCGGCGTGAATCCCGCCATTCTGGACCCCCGCGACACCTACACCAACGTGGAAGAGTGGGAGACCAAGGCCAAGGATCTGGCTGGCCGGTTTGTCAAGAACTTCGTCAAGTACGAGGGCAACGACGCAGGCAAGGCTCTGGTCGAGGCTGGCCCCAAGCTGTAATCAGCGGCACGATTTACCAGTAACCGATAAGCGGCGCAGCGAAAGCTGCGCCGCTTCTGTCTGCCGAAGGACGCCTGCTTTCGCCCGATGAAAGTGGGAACCTTTTGACAGATGGAAAAATCGCCCAACGGTCTGAGGGGTGGTCGTGAAATAGTGAATGGAGCGTATCGAAAACGATACGCTCCATTTTTCGTGCCGAAGTACACCCCCTTGGCTCTCCCTCTGGGAGAGCTGTCACCGAAGGTGACTGAGAGGGCCTTGCGGCCTTTTGGGGGTAGTATGGTCCTTGTTCCTTCGCCCGCCCTCTCCGTCTTCGCTTCGCTCAGACACCTCTCCCAAGGAGAGAGGCAAGGGGTGCCTGTTAAGTTTTTGCATATGCAGAGGAATATTGCCCTTACGTCCGCAGCAGCGCCCGAAAGCCGGGGCTGAAAAACTCCCCGCCGTCGGCGTCTACCCACATGGCTTCGGCATTGTAGCGTGTCAGAAGCGTCTGCCCCTCGTCCTGCGGCATCAGGAAAAGCGCCGTGGACAGGGCGTCGGCAATGCCGGAATCGGCGCACACCACTGTGACGGAACGCCAGTACCGTGACGGCATCAGGGTTTCGGGGTCGATGATGTGGTGGTAGAATTCTCCGTCCACCAGATAGGTACGCTGGTAATCGCCGCTGGTGACCACGCTGCCGCCGGTGACGCAGACGGTGTGCAGGTAATCCCCGCCGTCCGGGTCCTGGATGCCCACCACCCATGGGTCGCCCGCCTCGGTCTTGGGGCCGGTGGCGCAGACGTTGCCGCCCACGCTGATGAGCAGCCCCTCGGGCGCGTTTTCCGCCGCCCGCTGGGCAGACCAGCCCTTGGCCACCGCGCCTACGTCCAGCCGGGTCTCCGGGTCGGAGATAAAGACGGTGGAAGCGTCCTCGTCGATGATAACGGCGTCAAAATCCATATGCGCCGCCGCGTTTTCCAGTGCGGCACGGTCGGGAAGACGGGCATTTGCCGGGTCGTCAAGCCCCGCCGTCCGGGCGTCGTGCCACAGCGCCAGAACGCCGCCCATGGCGACGTTGACCTTGCCGCCGGTGGCGTCGTAAAATTCCCGGCATTCCAGCAGCAGACGGATGATGTCCCCGTCCACCTCCACAGGGGCAACGCCCGCCTGATCGTTGATGGTTTTCAGGTTGTTACAGCCAGCATAGTCATTGTAGATATCGAACAGCTGGTGATAGTGCAGCAGCGTATCGTGGACGCCTTGGGCGGCCTCCGTAAACGCCGCCTGACTTTCCGCCCGGCCGCGAATCGTGGTGACCGTGTCGAACAGGGTCAGAAACGTGGTCTCGTAAACGTTTCCCCCCGCCGCTCCGGCGGCGCAGCCGGTGAGCAGACACGCAAGCGTAAGCACCGCAAGAAATTTTTTCATACCGGTCCCCTCCATAGGGATTTTTCTTATAGTACCACACCCCAGAAAGACTGTAAAGAGGGAACATATCCCGCCGCAAAAAACGGCGTTCATAAAAGATTTACACATTTTCGGTTGATATTCAGGGTTAAACGGTGCTATGCTGTTACAAATTTTAATGCCTCTTTTGAGAGCAGTGAGGAGCGCAGTATGTCCAAATTCTCCGTCAAAAAGCCGCTGACGGTTTTCGTCGCGGTGATCGCCATATTGGTGCTGGGCGTGGTGGCCTATTTCCGCATGACCCCCGACCTGCTTCCCAATATGGATTTCCCTTACGTGCTGATCATGACCACCTACCCCGGTGCAAGCCCGGAAAAGGTGGAGCAGGAGATCACAAAGCCCATGGAGCAGGCCATGTCCACGCTGGATCACATTCAGGAGGTGACCTCCGTTTCCAGCGAAAACGTTGGCATGGTCATTCTGGAGTTCACCGAGGGCGTCAACATGGACACCGTGGGCGTGGATATCCAGCAGGAGATCTCCCAACTGTCCGCCGACTGGTCGGACACGGTGGGCACGCCCTACGTGCTGAAGATCAACCCCTCCATGCTTCCCGTGGAGGTGGCGGCGGTATCCATGGAGGGCATGGACACCGTGGAGCTGACGGAATTCCTGGATGAAACGCTGATGAACAAACTGGAGGGCGTTCCCGGCGTCGCCCGGATCACCACCAGCGGCGAAATTGAGCAGGAGCTGCACGTGGTGCTGGATCAGAAGCTGATCGACAAGCTGAACGACCGGATCGCCGCTGCAATCAACGGTGAACTGGACGATGCCGCCGCCGAGCTGAACGAGAAAAAGGAAGAACTGGAAGACGCCCAAAAAAAAGTAGACGGCGCACAGTCCCAGCTCAGCGCCGGGGTCAACGCCCTGATCGAGGGTGAAAAGCAGCTGAATGAGAAAAAGACGGAGCTGACGGCCATGCGGGAGCAGCTCCAAGAGCAGCTGGAACAGGCGCAGACCGGGCGGCAGCAGCTGGTGCTCGCCTACAACGCCCTGAAAGAGCTGGACGATCAGGTGAACAACGTCCTTTCTGCCCAGCAGGAAGCCCATGGTTATTTGAATACCCTCCAATCTCTGTCCGACCGGCAGAGCGCCCTTGCGAATAAGGAAAGCAGCCTCGCCCAGCTGAAACAGGATAACGAAACGCTGGACGCCGAGATTCAGGCGCTCCGGGAGCAGATCGCGGGCATGGACCCCGCCGACGAAAATCTGCCCGCTTTGAGCGCGGCGCTTGCGGAAAAAGAAGCCGCTTACAATGACAATCTGCTGACCATCGCCCAGACAGAGGCGGAGATCGCTGTAGAAAAAAGCACTCTGGAGGCGGACATGGCAGCTGCCGGTGTGACGGCGGAGACCCTGCCCGAACGTCTCACCGCCGCCGCAGAAGCCGCCGCCGCAGCGGATGCCGCGGTGGACGGCATCGACGCGCTGCTGGCAGCTCAGGGAACCGACCGGGCGGGTCTGGCCGCCTCCGTGACGGAGACGAAGGCGCAACTGGACGCGCTGGACGAGGGCATTGCCCAGCTGGAAAGCGCGTTGGAAGAACTGGATAACGGTATGCTCTCCATCGAGGAAGCCCAGCAGCTGCTGAATGAGAAGAAAACCGCCGGTATGCTCCAGCTCAGCACCGGCGCGGCCAAGCTGGCGGTGAGCAGCGCCGCCATTTCCCAGGGCTTAAGCCAGATCGAAAGCGGTCTGGACACCGTGGAAAACAGCCGGGAGGACGCGCTGGACAAGGCCGACCTGAACAACATCGTCACCATGGAAATGGTATCGAAGATCCTCGCCGCCCAGAATTTTGCCATGCCGGCGGGATACGCGGAGCAGGACGGGGTCAAATACATGGTCTCCGTGGGCGACGAGATCACGGATCAGGAGACGCTGGAAAACCTTCTGCTGTTCGACCCGGGCATTGACGGCATCGACCCCGTGCGGCTGAAGGATGTGGCGGTGGTCATGCTCACCGACAACCGGGACACGACCTACGCCAAGCTCAACGGCAAGGACGGCATCGTGCTGAGCTTTGAAAAGCAGAGCACCTACGCCACCGCCGAGACTACCGACAACATTGAAGCGCGTTTCCGGGCTTTGGAAAAGGAATACCCGGGCTTGAGCTTCGTGTCCCTGATGAGTCAGGGCGACTATATCTATCTAATCGTTGATACCATTCTGAATAGCCTCCTGCTGGGTGCGGTGTTCGCAATCCTGATCCTGTTCCTGTTCCTGCGGGATCTGCGCCCAACCTTTATCACCCTTTGCTCCATCCCCATCAGCGTGATCTTTGCCATCGTGCTGATGTACTTCACCGGCGTGACCATCAATATGATCTCTCTGTCCGGCCTTGCCGTGGCGGTGGGTATGCTGGTGGATAACTCCGTGGTGGTCATCGAGAATATTTACCGCCTGCGGGCCAAGGGGGCCAACGTCATTCAGGCCGCCGTCTCCGGCGCAAGACAGGTGGCGGGGGCGGTGACGGCCTCTACGCTGACCACCGTCTGCGTGTTCCTGCCCATCGTGTTCGTCACGGGTATCACCAAGCAGCTGTTTACCGATCTGGCGCTCACCATGACCTATTCCCTGCTGGCAAGCCTGATCGTTTCCCTGACCCTGGTGCCCGCCATGGCGTCGGGGATGCTGCGCAGGGAGCACGAGATCAAGCCGGGGCTTCTGGAAAAGCATCTGCTTCCCGCCTACCGCAAGGCGGTTAAGTGGTCGCTGGGGCATAAGGCCGTGGTGCTGATCGTTTCGGCGGCGCTGCTGGTGGTCACGGCGCTGGGGAGTCTTGCCAAGGGCTTCATCTTCATGCCGGACATGGATATGCCCAGCGTGAACGTTACCCTCACCATGCCCGAGGACGCGGATATGGCGGAGGCCGTTGCCCTCGCCGATCAGGTGCTGGACAGAATATCGGAAATTGACGGCATCGAGACCGTGGGCGCGATGATGGGCAGCAGCACCTCCATGCTGAGCATGGGAAGCGGAGAATCCCACGACGTAACGGTTTATATCACTCTCGCCGACGACACGGCCAGCGGCGCGGCTGTCGGCAAACAGATCGAGGAAGCCTGCGCGGATCTGCCCTGCGAGGTGACGACCTCTTCCGCCATGATGGATATGAGTATGCTCACCGGCAGCGGCGTTTCTGTAAACGTCTACAGCGACGACATGGATACCCTCCAGTCCGCCGCCGCACAGGTTGGCAAGGCGCTGGCAGACATCCCCGGTGTGGCGGAGGTTTCCGACGGATTGGAGGACGCTTCCCCTGCCCTGCACGTGGCCATCGACCGCAACGCCGCCATGAAGCACGGCCTGACCGTGGCGCAGATCTATATGGAGCTGGCCTCCGCCCTGACGGACAACGCCACCGCCGCCACGCTGGAGCTGGACGGCGTTTCCACGGACGTAATTATCGAAAAGCCCGAAGGGGCGGTGCTGGACGTGGATTCTCTGCGGGGTTACGTCTTTGAAGTCACCAAACAGGACGGTACGGTGGAGGAGGTTCCTCTGAGCGACTTTGCCGAAGTGCGGGAGACGTCCAGCCTTGGCTCCATCCACCGCCTCAACCAGAGGCGCTACCTCTCCGTCACCGCGACGCTGAAAGAAGGCTACAACGTCACCCTGATCACCGCCAAGGCGCAGGACGTTGTGGGTGCTTTGGACTTGGGCGACGGCGTCAGCTATACGTTTACCGGCGAAAATGAGACGATCATGGAAGCTGTGCAGCAGCTGCTGTTGATGCTGGTTCTGGGCATCCTGCTTGTGTATCTCGTGATGGTCGCCCAGTTCCAGAGTCTGAAATCTCCCTTCATCGTCATGTTCACCATCCCGCTGGCCTTCACCGGCGGATTCATGGCGCTGCTGCTGTGCGGCATGGAGATCAGCGTCATTTCCCTCATCGGCTTCGTGATGCTCACCGGTATCATTGTCAACAACGGCATCGTGCTGGTGGACTACATCAACCAGCTCCGGCAGGACGGCATGGAGCGCCGTGCGGCCATTGAGGAAGCGGGCGTCACCAGAATGCGTCCCATCCTGATGACCACCATCACCACGGTGCTGGGTCTGGTGGACATGGCGGTACACAAGACCGCAGGCACGTCGCTGATGAAGCCCGTCGCGGTGGTGTGCATCGGCGGTCTTGTGTACGCGACGCTGATGACGCTGTTCGTGGTTCCCTGCATCTACGACACGCTGAACAAGAAGGAACTGCGCAGCGTTCGGGAAGAGGATCTGAAGCTGCTGGATCTGTAAGCGCATAAAAACTTTCACCCCCGGCTTTTGCTGGGTGACCGTAAAACAGCGAATGGAGCGCATCAGTACAGATACGCTCCATTTCTCGTACCAACCGGGGCACCCTCCTTGGCTCCCTCTTTGGGGGAGCTGTCACCGAAGGTGACTGAGAGGGCATTTGCAACCTAGGGCAACACCGCACAATTTGGCAAGAAGACTCAGCCAGGATTTTTGTCCCAATTCAAAGTTTGAAAAATGGAGGAATACTGTATGTATTTCCCATTTTTCGAACTGAAGAAGTGGGGCAAAAAGACGGCTGAGGCTCGCAGGCACAATTGTGCGGTGCTGCCCTAGTATACCCTCTCCGTCCTCGCTGCGGTCAGCTACCTCTTCCAAGGGGAGAGGCAAGGGAGCGGATTTCTTAAGATATGGGCAAATTCCCTTGCTTTTTCCCTCGCCGCATGGTAAAATGTTCTGACGAAACTGATAAAAGGGGGAGTTTGCTTGAAGCGTATCGGGATCGGGCTTTTTCTGTGCATATTGCTGATGGGCTTTTTTGTGCTGCCCGCGTCCGCTGAGAGCGCGGCTTCCCGGGTGGATACCTACTGCACCGTCAGCGCCGAGGGCGACTGTCAGGTGAATATGACCGTCACCCTGCGCATGGAGTATGTCACTACTTCCATGAGTTTCCCCCTGCCCGCCAACGCCACGGGCATTACTCTGAACGGCGCTTCCGTCTCCACCAGCAAGACATCCTCCGCGACCATGGTCGATATCAGCCGGGTGGTCAGCGGCATTACCGGGGAGATTCCCCTGAATTTCAGCTTTACACTCCCCAAGTCCGTGGGCGTTGTGACCGTTGACAAGGAGCGAAAGTTACAGCTGAGCGTCGAGCTGCTCAGCGGCTTTGAGTTTCCGGTGGAGCAGCTGAGCTTTGTCATCACCATGCCCCCGGGAAATATGCCCAACGCGCCGAAGTTCACCAGCATCTACCGTCAGGAGAGCATTGCCTCCGACCTGACCGTCACGGTGAGCAGCAACCAGATCATCGGCGCCAGCAAGACCATTCTGAACGACCACGAAGGCATCACCATGACCATGCTGGTGGATCAGAAAATGTTCCCCACTGTCAGCACCTACATCCGGGAGGGCAACCCGGAGATCAAATACATGCTGATCTGCGTGGGTCTCGCGCTGGTGTACTGGCTGATTTTCCTGCGCACGAAGCCCATCGCCCACATCCGCAGCACGACCCCGCCTGAGGGCATTACCGCGGGCGAGCTGGGATGCCGCCTGACATTATCCGGCGGCGATCTGACCATGATGGTGTTTACGTGGGCGCAGCTGGGCTACCTGCTCATCCAGACAGACAGCGGCGGAAAGGTGCTGCTGCACAAGCGCATGGACATGGGCAACGAGCGCAGCCTCTTTGAAAACAAGATTTTTGCACTTCTCTTCGGCAGCCGCCAGACGGTGGACGCCACCGGCTATCCCTACGCCAAGCTCAGCCGCAAGGTGTCGGCCATCGTTCCCAATGAGCGGAATATGTACCGGGGCGTCAGCGGAAACATGAAGATTTTCCGGGGACTTTGCTGCGGCGCCCAGATTTTCTGCGGCGTGTGCGTTGCCATGAATATGACCTCCGTCCGGGCGATCCAGATCCTGCTTTCCATCATTCTGGGGGCCTTTGGCGCGGTATCCGGGTGGCTGATTCAGGATATGGCCTACCGCACCCATCTGCGGGGCAAGCTGCCCATGCTGATCGGGGCAGTGTGTATTGCCCTATGGGTAGTGCTGGGGCTGCTGTGCGGGCAGGTCTGGATACCGCTGCTCAGCGCGATCGGCGAATTCCTGCTGGGTTATTTCGCCGCTTACGGCGGAAAACGCAGCGATCTGGGCAGCTACGCGGCGGCGCAGGTGCTGGGATTCCGGCGCTACGCAAAGAAACTTCCCACGGAGGACGTCAGCCGCCTGATGGCCAACGACCCGGATTATTTCTTCAATCTCGCGCCCTTTACGCTGGCGCTGGGGGTCATCAATCCCTTTGCCAGAGCCTTCGGCCACCGGAAGCTGGAGCGGTGCCCGTATCTGGTCACCCGCGCCCGGAACGTCCAGACGGCGGAGGAATGGGCAGGCATCCTGCTGGACACGGCCGACCGGATGGACGAAAAGCTCCGCCAGATGCAGATCGACCGGTGGATACCGGTCCGCCTGCGGCGGAGAAGAAAGTGAAACCCACGGGTCATTGATTGGGTGTTCGCAATACAGTGAGTGGAGCGTATCGGTATCGATACGCTCCATTTCTCATGTCAACATGCGCTATGTAACGGGGAACAACCCCCTTGGATCTCCCTCTGGGAGAGCTGTCACCGAAGGTGACTGAGAGGGCGCTGCACCCCGGTTTTCCCTTTCCGGCTTCGCTTCGCCCAGCCACCTTTCCCATAGAGAGAGGCAAGGGGTGCAGCTCATCCCGTGGGTTCTGTGTTATTTCAGCATCTCCCGAACCTGGGCGATGCTCAGCCCCTGCTCCCGGGCGATGGCCGCGATGTCCTCATACTCGGCCTTCTGCCGCTGGACGCCGTAACCGGAGGAAATCTTCTGCCGAACCGCGCCGTAGGGGGTGGAAACGGTCTGTGTGCGCCGCTCCAGCGTGTAGCGGTTTTGAAGGCTTTCCCGGATGCCCAGAGTGGTGGTGTGGCGGAAGATCAGCCGCACCATTTTCTCCCGGTCGTCCGCCCGGCACAGGACGCTCAGAAGCACCCCGGGGCGGTTCTTTTTCATGCCGATGGGGGTGGTGAACACGTCCAGCGCGCCGCCGCTCAGCAGCTGCTCCATGGCGAACCCGATCTCCTCACCGGTCATGTCGTCGATGTTGCACTTAAGCTCCGCAATGGCGTCGGTCTGGTCAGAGGTCTCCCCCAGCATGACCCGCAGGCAGTTCGCTTGCGAGAAGTCTTTTTTGCCCATGCCGTAGCCGGTTTTCTGCACCCGCATGACGGGCAGGCTGCCAAAATCGTCGGCAAAGTACTTCAGCAGCGCCGCGCCGGTGGGGGTACACAGCTCACCCTGAACATTCCCGGCCTGAATGGGCATTCCCTCAAGGAGCAGTGCGGTAGCCGGCGCGGGAACGGGGAGAATCCCATGGGCGCACCGGACGGTGCCGCTTCCCACGGAGACGGGGGACACGATCACCTGATCGGGGCGAATTTCCCGCATCAGCAGGCATACGGCGGTGATGTCCGCAACGGCGTCCATGGTGCCGACCTCGTGGAAGTGGATCTGCTGAACAGACACGCCATGGACGCGGCTTTCCGCCTCGGCGATGAGATTGTACACGGCCAGAACGTCCAGCTTGACCATGGAGGGAATGGGCAGTCTGCCCACGATTTCCTCGATGCCCTCCATGCTGCCGTGAACATGGTCGTGATGGTGACTATGGAGGTTCTCGTCCTCCTCCACTCCCGCCACCCGGACGGAAAAATGAGTTCCCGCCACGCCGCATTTCACGCCTTTTTCCGCGCTGACGGTGACGCCGGGGATGCCGAGACCGTTCATTTTCTCAAGAAACGCCGCCCGGTCGGGGAGCAGCTCCAGCAGCGCCGCGGCGAGCATATCCCCGGCAGCGCCCATGGCGCATTCGATGTACAGCGTTTTCATCCCTTGACCTCCATGTGATTAATCATGTTCGCCAGATACCCCGCACCGAAGCCGTTGTCGATGTTCACCACCGACACACCGCTGGCGCAGGAATTGAGCATACTCAGCAGCGCCGCCACGCCGCCGAAGGACGCGCCGTAGCCCACGCTGGTGGGGACGGCGATCACCGGGCATTCCGCGAGACCGCCCACCACGCTGGCAAGCGCCCCCTCCATGCCCGCAATGGCGACGACCACGCTGGCTTCCATAATAGAATCCATATGGGCGAGCAGCCGGTGGACGCCGGACACGCCCACGTCGTACAGCCGCACCACCTCGCTGCCCAGCACCTGTGCCGTCAGCGCCGCCTCCTCGGCCACGGGGATGTCGCTGGTGCCGCCGGTGGCGATGACGACTTTTCCGATGCCGTCGGGCTGGGGAAGTCCCCCCACAATGCCCACCCGTGCGTCCTTATGGTAGTCCAGTTCCCGTGTGCTGCCGACATAGGCCGCCGCTTCGGGGGACATTCTGGTGATGAGGACGCGGTTCTGACCGTTGGCGCGCATGGCGTCGATGATGCCGCCGATCTGCTCCGGGGTCTTCCCCGCACCGTAGATCACCTCTGCCGCGCCCTGCCGCACCTTCCGGTGCAGATCGACCTTCGCGTAGCCGATGTCCTCGAAGGGGGCCTTTTTCAGTTCCAGCATGGCGTCGTCCACGCTGGTTTCCCCGGATCGGACGGATTCCAGCAGCTTTCGGATTTCAGAGTTCATTTGCGCACCTCCAGATTCAGCAGAACGCTGTCATAATCTTTGCGGAGTTCGGTCACGATTTTCTCCCGGTTTTCCAGAAGCAGGGGCAGATCGGCCTCCCGCAGCTCCAGCTTTGCGGTGTTGCCCACCATGCGGACGCGGAAATCCCGGAGCCCAAGTCCGAAGAGAAATCCTTCCGCTTTTTCCGTCTGCTTCAGCTTTTGAAGCGTGATTTCCTCCCCGGTGCGGATCCGGGTGGCGAGGCAGGCGTAGGCGGGCTTGTCCCATGTGAACAGCCCGGCTTCTCTGGAAAGACGGCGGATCTCCGCTTTGGTCAGGCCGCACTCCCGGAGGGGAGAGCGAACCGACAGCTCCCGCAGCGCCCGCATTCCCGGCCGGTCGCCCGCGTCGTCGGAGGCGTTGGTGCCGTCCAGCAGCACCGGGAAGCCGTCGTTTTCCGCCGCCCGGAGAATCTGTCGGAACAGCGTATTTTTGCAGTGGTAGCAGCGGTCGGACGGGTTCGCCGTGACCGCACTGTTGGAAAGAACATCCACATGCAGCACCAGCATATCCGCGCCCAGCTCATCTGCCAGCCGCCGTGCATCCGCCAGCTCAAATTCCGGCTGGAAGGCGGTGTTCACGTAATAGGCTTTCACCCGCGCGGCGTACCGCGTCGCCGCGTACAGCAGGTACGCCGAATCCACGCCGCCGGAGAAGGCAATGGCAACCTCCCGATTCTCGGCAAAAAATTGCTCCAACGTCATATTGTTTCCTCCAGTGCTGCGGAAATCGTTTTTCCCATTATACACGAGAATGTGAATTCTGACAAGTAGGAAGCCGCACAATAAGCCTTTTATGGGTTGCTTTTCACAATCGGATGGTGTATACTAAACGCAGTGTCCTTAAAAAATAAGAAGAGAGGTATCACCATGCAAGAAACAAAAAACAGTTCCTGGTACAGCACCGTGGCGGGGGCGCTTTTTGCCCTGGGGGGCGTTATGGAGCTATTCCAGTGGCTGAGTGTCTTCCGCTTTATGTCGTTCGGTGGTCATGTTCAGATGCTGATTTGGGTAGCAAGCTATGCAGTTCTGGCCTTTGCCCTCCTGACGAAGCGCAGAGACATTTTCCTGCCCGTGGGCTTCGCCCTGGCCGGTATTGCCTGCCTGTTTTACCTGAGTTTCAGCAATGTTCTCCTGCTGCTGGGTAACTGGGGCATGGCATTTTTGGCCGTGGTCTTTGTTACCGACTATCTGCCCCAGCTCCGGGAGCAGATGAAGAAGCTCTGGTTCATTCCTCCTGCGGTCATGGCGCTTGCCACGCTTCTGTCCATCGACAGCGTCCGGTTTTTGGTTTTGGTTTTCCTGAGAAGGCTTGTCATATGCGCCGGTACGTTCCTGGCAGCCATGTGGGTCGCTTACCCCGAAGGACTCCCTCAGCAGACGGTGGGCGCATCCGCCGAAACCGGAAGCACTACGGCCGCTCCCGCTCCCGAAGTTTACTGCGGTCTGGTCAAGCATATTCTGCTGCTGCTGTTCACCTGCGGCATCTGGCTGTATATCTGGATTTACCGCGTTACCGGCTACACCAACAATGTGCAGGGTGAAGAGGACCGCAACCCCACCAACAAGCTGCTGCTGTGCCTGTTCGTCCCCTTCTACGTGATTTATTGGATGTACAAGACTGCCCAGCGTCTTGACAAGATGGCGGCGGCGAAGAATATCCCTTCCGATCTTTCCACCCTCTGCCTGATTCTTGCCATCTTTGTCCCCATTATCCCGCCGATTCTGATGCAGGATAAGCTGAACGACATTGTCACCGGCCGTGTTGCTCCTGCTGCCCCCGCTGCCGCTCCTGCGCCTGCACCCGCCGCCGCACCGGCCAGCGTGAGCGAGGCTGCGGACGACCTGCTGAAGCTCAAGGAGCTGCTGGACGCAGGCATTCTCACCCAGGAAGAATTTGACGCAAAGAAAAAGCAGCTGCTGGGGCTGTAAATTCCATACTTTAAGGCGCGGGGCATCTGCCCCGCGCCTTTTGACAAGCCAAGAGGGAGCGGAAAATCCGCTCCCTCCATGTATTTACTTTTTGATGATCTCGCTGAGCTTCTCGGCGGCGGTGGTAACCGCGTCGCTGACGACGGCGGCAGCCTTGTTTGCCTTGGCGGCGGCCTTCTCCAGAGCGATCTCCTTGGCAAAGTAGCGGTTCAGCATACCCTGCAGAGCCTTGCCGTGGCGTGCTTCGTCCTTCGCCATTTCGTGGACGGTATCGTGGATGGCGTCCAGGCCGTTCTTCTTGGCGCAGGCGGCCAGGTCAAACTTGCCCTGGGTGGCGCCGAACTCGCAGTCAACGCGCCAGGCCAGATTGTCCTTGGTGGTGGCCTTCATGTGAGGCTCCAGATCCTCGCCCAGCATCTCGGCGAACTTGGCGGCGTGCTCGGCTTCCTCGTGGGCGGCCTTCTCCCAGTACAGGCCGATCTCGGGGTAGCCCTCCCGGTGGGCAATGCGGGCCATGCACAGATACATGCCGACCTCGCTGCACTCGCCCTGGAAGTTGGCCATCAGCTGCTCGAAGATGTACTTCTTGTCTTCCTCGGAGATGTCGGGGTTGTTCTTCACGGTCTTGGCGTAGATGCCGTACTCATGCTCGGCGGCCAGCTTGCCTTCCTCCATGACCTTGAACTTGGAGCCGTCAACGCCGCACACGGGGCACTTGAAGCCTTCGGGGATGAACTCGCCTTCGTAGACATAACCGCAAACGGGGCACACAAATTTCTTCATAATCGATTCCTCCAAAATTAGTTTTATAAGTTATTTGGGCAAATACGCCCGGGATTACAATAAATTACGCCTCTTCCTCGAATAATTCGGGGCCGACGCCGCAGAGGGGACATTCGTAGTCTTCGGGCAGCTCGTCGCCTTCGTAGACGTAGCCGCAGACGGTGCAGACGTATTTTTTCATACAGCTTCCTCCTTTGTTTGTGATTGGCAGCCGCGGCACAGGCCGGTGAAGGTCAGCTGGCAGCTGTGTACCTGACAGCCGGTGCATTCCTCGGCGGCGCGTCCCAGAGACAGGGGAGCCGCCGTTTGGGGAAGGTCAATCACCGCGCCGCAGGTGGTGCAGATGAAGTGAACATGGGGGCGGGTGTCGGCGTCGAAGCGTTCGCTTCCGTTCACCGTACCCACACTCTGGATCAGACCCTGGCTCTTGAACAAGGCGAGATTGCGATAGATCGTGGCAAGGGAGATGTCCGGGTGTTCCTCCCGCAGCATTTCGTGAACCATCTCCGCTGAGGGATGAAGCACGGTGCCGCGGAGGCAGGACAGAATCGCGTTGCGTTTTTTGAATTGCTTTGTGGCCGCTTCCATAGACACCTCCTTTGGTTTGCTTTATTTAAGAACAATTCTTATTTACATCTGGAGTATAGCACGCAGCACCTCATTTGTCAAGAGCAAAATGAGAATTATTTGCATTTATTTTCCAGAAAAATGCGGCTGCTATACGCAGCAAATCGTCCGCTGACTGTGCACAGTCAGCGGACGATTCATCACAATTTGGCAATATCGGCGACCAGAGCATCCACCTCGGCCTGGGTGGTTGCCCAGCTGGTGCAGAAACGCACGACTGTTCCCTGCTCCGCGGCCCCTTCTTCCTCAAAGTAGTAGCCCTGTGCCAGTGCTTCCTTCTGCTGTTGGGACAGGATGACGAACTGCTGATTTGTGGAGCTTTCCACCCAGAATGGGATGCCCTTCGCCGCGAACGCTTCTCTGATCTGCATGGCAAGTGCGTCGGCGCGCTTCGTTTTCTCAAAATACTCGCCGCTTTCCAGCATGGCCGCGAATTGCAGACCCATCAGCCAGCCCTTGGCCAGCACCGCGCCGTGCTGCTTCATGTAGGCTTTAAAGCGGTACTGAAGCTTGGGTTCGGTAATGACCAGCGCCTCGCCGAACAGCGCGCCGCACTTCGTCCCGCCGATGTAGAACACGTCCGTCAGCTCCGCGAAATCCTTCAATGTCAGGTCGTTGTCCACCGCCCCCAGGCCGTAGCCCATTCTCGCTCCGTCCACGAACAGATACATGCCGTATTTCCGGCAGACCTCCCGGATGCTTTGCAGCTCCTGCTTGGAGTACAGCGTCCCCTTCTCGGTGGGGAAGGACAGATACACCAGCTTCGGCTCCGTCAGGTATTCCGGCGCGCCGCCGCCATAATACGCCGCCGCACATGCGGCGATCTGCCCGGCGGTGATTTTCCCGTCGGTGTTGGGAAGCGCGAGGATTTTGTGCCCCGTGTTTTCGATGGAAGCGGCTTCGTGGCAGTTGATATGTCCGGTGTCGGCGGCAATGACGCTCTGGATGGGGGACAGCGCCGCCGCGATGACCACGAGATTTGCCTGGGTCGCGCCGGGAACGAATTTGATCAGGGCATCCTCGCGGGAAACCAGCCGCTTGATGACCGTCTCGGCACGTTGGCACCAGATATCCTCGCCGTAGCCCGCGAAACTGTCAGCGTTGGTGGCGGTCAGGGCGCTCAGGATGGAGTCCAGCGCCCCGTGGTTGTAATCGTTGTTGAATCGAATCATGATTTACTCCTTTGTCTCTGCGTTCAGCGCGTCCACCACGATGTCCGGGTAGGGGTTGGCGATCACGGTGCGGTAGGTGTGGTAGATCACCATGCCGGGCTTGCCGTTGGGGATTTTCTTCACCTGCTTCACCGCCGTCACGTCCACGGGGATGTTCTGCCCGCCCCCGGTTTCGGCGTAGTAGGCGGCCAGCTGCGCCGCCTGCGTAACGGTGTCGTCCGGGGGCGTAGTGCCGCCGCAGGAGATGATGACGTGGGAGCCGTGCACCTTGGAGGCATGGCACCAGATGTCGTCCTTCCGGGCAAGGCGGAAGGTCAGCTCGTCGTTCTGGCGGTTGTTCCGGCCGACGTAGATCGGGTAGCCGTCGGTGCTTTCAAACCGCATGGGCGGCAGCTTGGCCTGCTTCATGCGCTTTCGGTCGGTGTCGGGACGGAGATACCCGCCCTCCTGTAACTCCCGGCGAATTTCTTCCAGCTCCCCCTCAGTACCGGCGCGGTTCAGCTCCTCCAGCACGCTTTTCAGGTAGTCCAGCTCCAGCCGCCCCAGTTCCAGCTGCTTCGTCAGCTCTTTCTCCGCGTTTTTCATCCGGGCGTAGTCCTTATAATACTTGGCGGCGTTCTGGTTGGGGGAGAGAATGGGGGAAATGGGAATGTCCACCGGCCGCATTTCCTCGTCGTAGAAGTCCTCGCACTGAACGGTAGTCTGCCCCTTCACGATACGGTGGAGGTTGGCCGTGAGGATGTCCCCCAGCTGGCGCAGACGCTCCCGGTCGTAGGTGGCTTCCAGCTCCTTTTCCTGAATGGCCAGCTTTTTGGTCAGGCGGCTGCACAGATTCTGAACGGTCTTGCGCACGGCCTGACCCTTCTGCCGCATGGCGTCCTTCTGATCCCGGACGGTGTAGTACATATCCAGCAGCTTGCCAAAGGACTCGGCGCGGCGGCACTCGCCGTATTCCCGGATGGGGCAGAAGGCAAACTGCTTCGGCGTGCCGTCCGGGAGGGCGTAATAATAGGGTGCGGGGTGGCTTACGTGCTCGTGGAAGAACAGCGACAGCTTGTCGGCGGTCGTGTCCACGTCCAGCGAATCGATGCGGGCGTCCGTGCTTCCGGCGGCGTACAGCGCCGCCTCCCGGCACACCAGAGGGGACAGGCCGCCAACGGTGTCCATCAGCCGGTCGGCCAGAACGTCCGCGCCGGGGGCAGTGAGTATGTTTACATAACGCTGGGCATCACCCTCCGGGGCACTGTCCAGCAGGTTCAGCTTCATGACCGGCTCCGGCGGCTGATACATGAGACCCGGCAGCGCTGCCCGCTTGGCGCTTTCGTCAAGGCCGATGCGCCGCAGGCAGTCCAGAATCCGCCCCTCAGGGGACAGTAGATACAGATTGCAGGTGCGCCCCATCAGCTCGGCTACCAGCGTCTTTTGCACCGGAAAGCCCATCTCGTCGGTGCAGTCGAAGCGGAACGATGCCGCCCGCTCCATGGGGGGCTGGGAAACTTCTGTCAGCTTTGCCCCCAGAAGGTGCTTGCGCAGAAGCATGCAGAACATGGGCGGCTGCGCCGGATTCTCCGGAGAAGCCGCCGTCAGATGCAGCCGGGGGGCGGCGGGGTTGGCAGCAAAAAGCAGCTTCTCCCGTCCCTCCTGGCAGCGCAGATGAACGATCACTGTGTCTCTGGCGGGCTGGTGGATTTTCTCCACCCGTGCGCCGATGCACCGCGTGCGGACTTCCTCCAGCACGGCAGATAAGAAAAAGGCATCAAATGCCATGATGCAGTCCTCCTGATTTACGTCTCCATAACGGCCTTGAACAGCTCGTTCAGCCGCTGGGTTTTCCCGGCGAGGTACAGTGCGCCGAACAGGGCTTCCAGACCGGTGGCCTTTGCATATTCGGCGGGGGTGGCGGATTTCGGCACCGCATGGACGTGAGCGTTTTTCCCCCGGCGATAGTAGGCAAGCTCCTCCTCGGTCAGCAGGGGCAGCAGCTTGTCCGCGAATTTTGCCTGAGACGTGGCCTTCACCATCTGAATGGTGTCATGGTGCAGCTGCCCCACGGTCTTTTCCCCCTGAGCGCAGAGGTAGCCCCGGCAGAGAATCTCAAACACGCAGTCCCCCATATGGGCAAGCCCCAGATTGGAAATGGCGTCGATCTCCGATTGGGGCAGGTTCATTTTGAAATAATTTTCCATAGCTTCTCCCGATTGACCAGAAATTGGGCGCAAAGCCCGGTGAACAGCCCGGTCAGAATACTAATGACGATCATCACCGGCAGGTAAACCGCCAGCGACACCGTCCCTGTCAGGGCAATCGCCATGGCCATCTGTCCGACAGAGTGGGCGACGGCGCCCAGGCATCCGGCGACCCAGAGCTGCTTCTTCGTAAGAATTTTCCGCAGGGCGATGGTCACGCCGATGGCGCAGACGCCCCCGGCGGCGGAGTACAGAATGGTGCTGAAATTCCCGGCGAACACCGCTCCCAGAAAAACGCGCACTGCCAGCACCGCCGCGCCCTCCTTCGGCCCCAGCACAAACACGGTGAACACCGTCACAATATTGGCAAGCCCCAGCTTCACGCCGGGGATGGGAACCGGGGAGGGAATCTGGGCTTCGATCATGAAAATGGTCAGGGCAATGGCGGCCAGCAGCGCCAGAAGCGTCATTTTTTTCGTTTTCAATCCGGCACCGCCTTTCCACGTGTCCTTATATCCGATACAGCCGTTTCCCGTTTTCCATGGTGGCGGCGCGGACTTCCTCCACGGAAATCCCCCGGATCTCTGCCAGACGCTCGGCCATGCGGTACAGCTTTCCGGGGTCGTTGCGTTTTCCCCGGAAGGGTTCCGGGGACATGTAGGGGCAGTCGGTTTCCAGAACGATGCGGTCCAAGGGAATGGCGGCGGCGGTCTCCACCGCTTTCCGGGCGTTTTTGAAGGTCAGGACACCGGTAAAGCCGATGTACCAGCCCCGGGCGATCAGCCATTTAGCCATTTCCGCCGAGCCGGAATAGCAGTGGAACACCCCCGTGACCTCCGGGAATTCTTCTGCAATGCGGATGCCGTCCTCGTGGGCTTCCCGCTCATGGACGATGACGGGCAGATTCAGTTCCAGCGCCAGCGCCATCTGGGCGCGGAACGCCGCCTGCTGACGCTCCCGCGGGATGTCCTCGTAATGGTAGTCAAGGCCAATCTCACCGATGGCCCTGATTTTGGGATTCAGTTTACATAATGTGCGGTATTCTTCCAGAGTGACATCGTTTACCTCGTCGGCAGCATCCGGGTGGGAGCCGACGGCGGCGTAGATATAATCATACCGGGACGCCAGAGCGGAAGCCGCCCGGGAGGACACGAGACTGCATCCGGGGTTCATCAGCAGCCCGATGCCCTGCTCCGGAAGGGCGGACAGAAGCGTTTCCCGGTCGGTGTCGAAGGCGCGGTCATCCATATGGGCGTGGGTATCAAACAGCATAAGCTCTCCTTACAATAAGCTACTCAATGACGGCCACCAGACAGCCGTCCATCTCCGTGACCCGGGGATCGTTCAGGGAGAAATCTGTCCCGTTGGGGTATCCCCGCAGCCCATCTCCGGTGCGCTTGACCTGCGCTTCCTTCAGTACCCAGAAGGTCAGCAGCGCCCGACGCTTGTCCGGCGCGGCATCGAACTGTACCCTTTCCCCGGGGGACAGGATTTTCTCCGCCAGGGCGAGTTTTACGTTCCGGTCAAGCTCCTCGGCGTCAATGCCAATCTCCCGACGGGACAGGGCGCAGAACGCATGTCGTGGGGTGTGGGAGATGGAAAAATGCCAGTCACTGCCGGGGAAATAGGGCTTGCCACCCGCCGCTATGGCAACGGGCGGCAAATCCAGCCCGGTTTCTTCCCGGTAAAGCGCCGCCAGCAGCGCCCGTCCCGCTTCGTGGCCGGTTCGTCCGTCGAGGGCGCAGGACGCGATTTTCACAGCGCGTCAATGATGTCGGATTCCGACGGCTCCTTGGGACGGCGGTTTTTCAGCCGGTCAACCAGAATGGCGATGCCCACGATCAGCACCAGCAGACCGCACAGACTGATAACGACCCGGGAGGTTGTCATGGGCAGAGCGATCAGCACCGCGCCCAGAATCGTGGTAATGACGGCGGGAAGAATGCCGTAATGATACCGGCTGGCGTTCAGAATGTCCTGAATGCCCCGGACGACCAGCAGGATACCCGCCAGACGACCCAATCCCGCGGCCAGCATCAGGGGGTTGCGCAGAAGCCACGCGCCCACGGCAAAGCAGCAGACGGCGGAAAGCACCTTCCCCAGGGTATCAAAATGCCCGGCGATGGCACTGACGGCGAACACGACGCCCGCGATCACCAGCACCCAGCCCAGAATCTGTGCCACAAGGGCGGAGGCGGAGTCCGGATGAATCAGCAGGATCAGACCCAGCACCATCAGCAGCACCGGGGTAGCGATCAGACGAATGACGGATAAAATAGTATCTTTCATAATAGAGTCACCTCTCTGAAACTCAGTATACCCCGAATCCGGGGCGGTGTCAATCGGGGAAAGTGGAAATCGGGGGCATTGCCCGACACGCACGACGCCCTCTCTTTTGATGGGGGCGGAAAACAGGAAATGGAGCGTATCAGTACAGATACGCTCCATTTCTTGTGTCAATATACGCACCCCCATTTACCTTCTCCGTCCTCGCAGCGCGCGACCACTTCTCCCAGAGGGAGAGGCAAGGGAGTGCGCTGAAATACTGTGAGCGGCCGGAAAGCGGAGATAGCACCCTTTGTTTGCCCCACTTGAGGGCGTCCCTTTTGAATGAGGTAATGTGGTCTATCCTCCGCTGATACCCGGTTTCTCACGCAAAATGCGCGGTTTCCTTCCTCCCTTCCCTAACATCACCTACATCTTGTGATTTTTCCACTTTTTTCAGTCCCACATGTTGTGTTTCGACAAAATCTGCGCCGCGGTTGTGCTACTATGATTGCAGGCTCGTGGGACGGAGCCGGATGACTGCCGCCGTGGCGTCGTCCATCTGCTTCCCGCGGCCATGCTCCAGAATCTTTGCTGCCAGCTCCCCAGGCGGCATGTCCGGAGTCAGGTCAGACCGGCGGGAAATCCCCTCTCCATCCACGCCGTCGCTGAGCAATACCAGCGCTTCCCCCCGACGCAGGGACAGCTTCTCTACCGTTTCCCGGCTTTCCGTTACGGAAATGCCCGGCGGTGGGGTGGCTGTCCCTATTTTTTCCGCGCTGCCCCGGCGAAGCAGCCAGCTGGGGGCGGCGCCCCACTTGTATAACGTGGCGTGGCCGGTGTCGAGATAGAGTTCCGCCAAGTCCACCGTGACCGCCCCGGCACTGCCCCGGAGGGCAAGAATGCTGTTGAGGGTGCGCAGGGCGTGGGCGGCCGGAAACCCGGCGGTGAGCATCTGCCGCAGAAGCGACCCTGCCGACTGCCCCTCCTGCGCAGCGCCCAGCCCGGTACCCATCCCGTCGCAGAGAAGGATGTAATACCGGCACTCGGGCCCCGGGAAGGCAAGGCACCTGTCGCCGTTGGCAAGCTCCTTGCTGCGGCTGCGGGCGGCGGCCTCGGCGCGAAACCAGGCCCTCGGCCGCTGCCCCCGGCGGGGCAGATCGTCGGCAAGCCCCCGCAGGAAATCTCCCAGAAACTGATACTGCTGTACCATCGCCGCCCGGTACTCTGACTGCCGGGCGCTGTCGGCTTTCAGAAGCTTTAATTGCTCCTGCCCCCGGCGAAGCTCCGGGATCAGCCGCCCCGACTTGCGGCATTGGGCGTCCAGCGGGTTTTGCAGCAGCGATTCATCCAGCGACGACTGCTGAGGGCAGCTGTTCCGGGCGGAGCAGCTGCCGCAGGCGCGCTGCCGCACTTTTTGCAGCACGGCGGAAGCGTCAACGGGGGGCGGCGCGGTCTCCAGAAAAAGCTGCTGGGTGACGCCGAGAACCTCCGCCCCCAGCTCCAGCCGCACCTGGGCCAGCCCCGTCTCTCCCCGGCGGCGGGCGGTCTCCTGAGAGGGCGGCATCAGAATTCCCAGCCCGCCGCCGAGAATCAGCCCCGGCAATGGCGTATAATCCCGAATGCCGCAGATCGCCATTACCACCATACACGCCGCCCCCGGCGCGAGACAGCGCATCCACTTGCGCTCAAAGGGGATCATGCGGATCACGCCCGCGAGACACAGTACCGCCGTCATGGGAATGTTCGTCACCTGCGCCAGATCCAGCCCCAACCCTCCAAGCACCGCGGCGGGGAAAGCGCTGCCAACTGCCAGCGCGCCTGCCGCGAGATACCCCAATCCAAGATAAGGCGTCGGTGAAGCCTGCGCCAGCGCCAGCACCGCCACGCCGCCCACCAGCCAGTCGGTGACGGCGGTGCGTCTGCGCAGCGCCACGGGGAACAGCAGTCCCGCCCCGGCGGCGAGGACAATCCGCAGGAAATAGACCGGCACCGGCACGGTATCCCGCAGCACCAGCTGGAACAGCAGTCCGGTCAGCGCCGTCAGAAACGCGGAAATGGCAGGGAAGATCAGTGGCTGTTCCTCCGGAATGTGCCGGGCAAGGAGCAGCGCCAGCAGTCCGCCGGAGGCCGACCACACCAGCCCCTGCAATCCCGCGATGCCCCAGAAGACCCAGTAGCCCAGCATGGCCCCTAGACTCATGACCGCCGCGTGCCAGCCGCTCATGGCTAAAATCAGCCCCATCGCAAGCGGCTGAGGGTAATTGCCCAGACTGGCCGCGCTGAGCAGGAATCCGCTGCCGCCGCACAGGAGGACGACCCCTCCTGTGCGGATTTTGGGGTTCAGCAGCAGCCTTTGGCACGTTCGCCGCCCCCGCCGCAGGTACGTTTCCATGGATGCAATCATTTCCACCACAGCCTTTCCTTAGTGATGGGAAAATCCTATCACGCCGAGAAAAATTATGCTGTCGGATTCGCAATGGTGAGAAAGTTTCTTGCATCGGAGGCGGGATGGGTGTATAATGACCTGTAATTAAGGAAGCTGGAAGGGAATCAATGACGGCCATGGGAAGAGAATTTGAACTGAAATACCGGGCGGATTCCGGGATGATTGCCGCCATTCGGGCAGCATTCGGGGATTTTTACGAGATCCGGATGGAAACGGTCTATTATGACACTTTGGATGCCGCCCTGAGCCGCCGACGCTGGATGCTCAGACGCCGGTACGAAAACGGGACCTCCGTCTGCACCCTGAAAACGCCCCTCCCTGACGGCAGCCGGGGAGAGTGGGAAACCCCATGTGACGATATCGGGTTGGCAGCGAAAGAGTTATGTAAACTCGGCGCGCCGGAAGACCTGCTGCCCCTGACGGCAAGCGGCCTGACGGAAGCCTGCGCCGCCCGGTTCACCCGTCTGGCAAAGCAGATCGTTCTGGAACGCTGCACCGTGGAGCTGGCGCTGGACGAGGGCACGCTGATGGGCGGCGGGAGGACGCTTCCCTTCGCCGAAATGGAAGTGGAACTGAAATCCGGCGAAGAAGCCGCCGCGACTGCCTTTGCCGAAGCTCTGGCGCAGGAATTCAACCTGACCCCGGAACCGAAAAGCAAGGCGCAGCGAGCCATGGCACTGCTGCATTAAGGACATACAGGAGAGAGAAATATGCCCAAATTTGAGACGCTGTTTTCCAAATACGACCGTCTGGTGCTGTTCGACACCGAGACCACCGGCCTAGCCTACAACCGGGACGAGATCATTGAGTTTGCCGCCGTGGTGCTGGAGCGGGTGGACGGAACGCCCAAGGTGGTGCAGGAGTACGACCAGCTGGTCGCCCTGTCCCCCGGCGGGTTTGTGCCGCCGAAAATTCAGGAGCTGACCGGCATCTCTACCCAAGACCTGCGGGAACGGGGACTGCCCAAGACCAGAGTCTGCCGGGACATTGCGGAGATGATTCAGGGCAACACCCTACTGCTGGCCTACAACGCCCATTTTGACCTGAGTTTTCTATTCTATATGCTTCTGCGGGACGGCGACCCGGCCGTGCTCAAGGGCAAGGACAAGCTGGACCTGCTCACGGTCTACCGCGACCGCCACAGCTACCCCCACCGGCTGTGCAGTGCCATTGAGGTCTACGGTCTTTCCGGCAAGGTGGTCAATTCCCACCGGGCGGTGGACGACGTGCTTGCCACCGTGGCGGTGATGGAGGAAATGGAGAAGGAAAAGAACGATTTGGAGCGTTATGTAAACCTTTTCGGCTACAACCCCAAATACGGCATCGAGGGCAAGCCCATCAGCTCCATTACTTACAAGCCCCAGCCCTATAACCCTGTGAAGCCGCTGTACGAGGCGTAGTACCCCTATGGAATGGCTGAATGTTTTCGGGCTGGTCATGGTGGCAGTCATCATGATACCCAATATTCTGTTTGCGATGAAGTGCAAGGACGGATTCGTGAACAAATGGAACAACAAATCTGTGGAAACCGTGGAACAAATCGGCAGGTTCGGCTGCTTTGGATTTATGATCATCAACATTCCGGGAACCTGGTTCGGGTGGTGGTCTGACGAAGCGTTTGCCGTATATCTGGTCGTAGATGCCGTGCTGGTCACGCTTTACTGTGTGATCTGGGCGGTTTGTTTCCGGAAAAGCAGCGTTTTCAGAGCGTTGGCGCTGTCCATCATCCCCTCCGTTCTGTTCCTGTTCAGCGGGATTATGAGCCGGTCGATTCTCCTGACCATTGCCGCGGTATTGTTTGCGCCGAGCCATATTCTGATTTCGTATCAAAACGCAAAATGATTTCACCACAGGAGGTAACAATATGCTGAATCCATCCGCCTATGCTCTGGGTGCCAACCGCTCCTGCATCCGGGACCTGTTTGAATACGGCTGCCAGCGCGCCGCCGTTGTGGGACGGGAGAACGTCTACGACTATTCCCTGGGCAACCCCTCCATCCCCTCGCCGAAGGAGGTGGACGAGACGGTGCGCCAGATCCTCGACGACACCGATTCCCTGCTGATTCACGGCTACACCTCCGCCGTGGGCGATTACGCCACCCGGAAGGCCATTTCCGACGACCTGAACGCCCGCTACGGCGTGTCCACCGTTCCGGAGGAATTTTTTATCGGCTGCGGCGCGGCGCCGGAGCTGGTGAGCGTGTTCCGGGCGCTGGCAGTCCCGGGGGCGGAAATTCTGGCGGTCGCACCCTATTTTCCGGAATACAAACCCTTCGCGCAGGAGGCGGGGCTGGAATTCAAGGTCGTCCCGGCGGACATCCCCTCCTTCCAGATCAACCTGACCGCCATGGAGCAGATGATCACGCCCAGCACGCAGGCGGTCATCCTCAACTCCCCCAATAATCCCTCCGGCGTGGTCTACACCCGGGAGACATACCAAAAGCTGGCAGCAATCCTTAACAAAAAGGCCGCGGAGTACGGCCATCCCATTTACATCGTCTCCGACGAGCCGTACCGGGAGCTGGCCTACGGGGTCGAGGTGCCGTTCCTGCCGGAAATTTACCGGGATACCGTCATCTGCTATTCCTATTCCAAGTCTCTGTCCCTCCCCGGTGAACGAATCGGCTATGTGTATGTGCCTCAGAAAGCCACCGACGGCAAGGCACTGTACTCCGCCGTTGCGGGCGCTGCCCGGGCGGGCGGCCACGTCTGCGCCCCCAGCCTGTGGCAGAAGGTCATCGCCCGGTGCGCCCATCTGCGCCCGGACTTGGAGAGCTACGACCGCAACCGCAAGGCGCTGTACGAGGGGCTGACACGAATGGGCTACGAAATGGCCAAGCCCGACGGCGCGTTCTATCTGTTCATCAAAGCTCCCGGCGGCGACGCCAACGCATTTTCCGACGCGGCGAAGAAGAAAGACCTGCTGGTCGTCCCCGGCGACGGCTTCGGCTGCCCGGGATATTTCCGCATCTGCTACTGCGTGAGTCTGAAGATGATTCAGAAGAGCTTGCCGGTGTTCGAGGAACTGATTCATACGATTTCTCGATAAAATGGTTAACACCATTTTATCCTGCGAATCCTTCGC
>ERZ507039.98-NODE-98-length-35977-cov-5.049023_pt1 | contig 35977 bp, 30 predicted proteins | sample MGYA00512872_ERZ507039 | MGnify/ENA metagenome assembly ERZ507039
GCAACAGTAAACCCGCATTATATTTTGAAAGAAATTTTCTTGATATTGTAAACTATTTGAATGCTACCATTCAGATAGATTTATATGTGAGGTGAATCTGTGTAAATCATTAAGGGGCATCGGGAAACTGCTGACAGCAAGCACCGTATCGGTCTCTCGGACATCCGTAAAAGCGGACAAACAAAGGCAGAAAAAATCGAGACAGATATATAATCTTATGCTATAATGAAACCACAGAACGGACGGGAGGGATAAAATGAACTGGATTGAAGGCATCAGTGAAGCAATCAACTATATTGAAGCAAATCTGGAAAACGATTTAAAAATTGAAGATATTGCGGGGAAATCATTTGTATCATCATTTTGTTTTCAGAAATCATTTTCTATGCTCTGCGGCTTTACAGTCGGAGAGTATATTCGGAACCGCAGACTGGCCAGTGCGGGAAATGACTTACTTACTACCGACGAGAATGTAACTGACATTGCTTTGAAATACGGATACGAATCTATTGACAGCTTCACAAAAGCATTCACTCGTTTTCATGGTGCCACACCGACCGCTGTAAGAAAAAACGGTTGTCCGATAAAGTTGTATGCACCGTTGAAGCTCGAAATTTTTGTGAAAGGCGGTTACATTATGGATTACAGGATTCAGAAAGAAGAAGCGCAAAGCGTAAAAGTAAAAGTTGACAGAGAGCAAAAAATCATTTATTGCATTGACGACGGCAAACTGCAGAGTTTAACTTTTTTTCGGCTCGGAATGTATTTGCCGAATAATAAGGAATATCAACTGTCCGGCGACTACACAACCAAGTTTTTCCGCGCGGATATGTGTGAAAGCACGGAAGACTTCAAAACGATAACTCTCCCTGCCGTCATGTGTGCAATTTTTCAATGCGAAGGAACATCGAGAACCGATGCGCGGGAAAAGACATGGGATAGGATAAAAAATGAGTGGCTTCCGCAAACCGGCTATGAATTGCTTACACCGAATTATATTATGGTGAATTACCCTACAAACGATGAAAATACCGACTTCGGCGAAATCATCGTGGCAATAAAAGATAAAAAGGCATAATCAGTCGGGAAACGACAAAAAGCCCGATTCCATAAGGGATTTCGGGCTTTTTTCATGCTCTCAAAAATGTAAAAATAAAAAGATATTTTTCCCGGTTTCGACCTTCCGCGCGGAATCGGACCGGCGAATGACCGTTTCATGGCGGTTTTCAGAGTTTATTTCACTCCGAAAACCGCCATTTTTTACATTTTTCTCAAAATTTAGTTGCAAATCGAGTCAAGAAGTGGTAAAATAGAAATATAAAAAATTCGGCGATGGCAAATTATCTTAAGCCATACGCCACGCATAAGCATCGAAGATTTACAAAATCCGAAGAAGGAGACGCAAAAAAATGTTCTTTCCCGCTCACATAAACAAAGACGGAACGGTGCAAACCGTCGGGCAACATTGCAAAAACACGGCGGAACTTTCAAAAATGGATCTGTGCAAGTTGGGTCTTGCCGATACCGCATACCTTGCCGGACTGCTTCATGATGCGGGAAAATGCACGGATAAATTCCGTAGTTATATCGAAAAAGCATCACGGGGTGAAAATGTGTACCGTGGGTCGGTTATTCACACATTTGCCGCGGTTCGTTTTCTGCTGAACACTTATCATTCATCATCCGCCTCGGAGGCTGACCTCATCAAGGATGCAACAGCCGAAATTCTGTCCTCGGCAATCGGCGGACACCATGGCTTGTTTGATTGCTTTGACGAGGATAAAAATTGCGGATTTACACACAGGATAAGCAAACAGCCTGACTATGACGACATGGCAATGAAAGGCTTTTTTGAAGAAGTATCGGGCAGGAGCTGTATTGACAGGCTGTTTTCCTCCTCTGTCAAAGAAATATCTTCAAAGTTTCAACAGATTCGCTCAATTTCAAAATGCAATGACGAGCCGTATTTCTATCTGTCGCTTCTGACGCGGCTTATCACCTCAGCTCTGATTGATGCCGACAGATGCGATACCGCCTCATTTATGAGTACCGATGAATACGAGGATGGCAGAATATTAACTCCGGAAATGCTGAAAAAAGTAACGGAAAACTTCAATTCCCGTTTGTCGGGCTTTGAATGCATTACGCCGATTCAGACTGCAAGAAGAGAGCTTTCCGAGCTTTGTTTGCAGGCGGCGTCAAAGCCGGGCGGAATTTTCAGGCTGAATCTTCCGACGGGTGCGGGCAAAACGCTCTCGGGTTTAAGGTATGCATTGAAACACGCGGAAGCATTCGGCAAAGAACGAATCTTTTTTATCTCTCCTCTACTAAGCATACTGGAGCAGAATGCGAGGGAAATAAGAAAAGCGATAGGAGATGACTCGATTGTTCTCGAGCATCATTCGGATATAATTACAGGCGAGCTTTCCGATGATGAATTAAGCCGCTATGAACTGCTTTGCGATTCGTGGAACAGCCCGATAGTGATAACAACGCTCGTGCAGTTTCTCAATACGCTTTTCAGCGGTAAAACAGCCTCGGTAAGGCGGTTTAATTCACTTGCAAACAGCGTCATTGTAATCGACGAGGTGCAGACTGTACCGCTGAAAACGCTTTCACTTTTTAATTACGCCATAAACTTTCTTTCGGAAGTGTGCAATGCGACAGTTGTTCTCTGCTCGGCAACGCAGCCGTATCTTGAGGGAATTCACCGACCGCTTGTCGAATGCAAAGATATCATAGAGCCTGACATCGTAAAAAGATATGCGACGGTATTCAAGCGGAACTCCATTACAGACAAGGGAGAAAAAACGCTCGGGGAAATCCCGCCGCTCATTTCGGAATTGCTCGGCAAATACAGAAGTGTTCTTGTTGTCTGTAACAAAAAGGACCAGGCATCCGCGCTTTTTGATTCGGCGGAAAATCTATGTGAATTCAGATACCATCTCTCGGCAGGCATGTGTACCGCTCACAGGAAACAAATTCTTTCCGAAATGACAGAGGCTTTGAAAGCCGGAAATGAAAAGAGGCTTCTGTGTATTTCGACACAGGTGATCGAAGCGGGAGTGGATATTTCTTTCGACGCGGTAATACGCCTGTGCGCAGGACTTGACAGCATAGTGCAAGCCGCCGGACGGTGCAACCGAAACGGCGAATGTGAACCCGATGCTCCTGTCTGGATTGTGGATTGTCTTGACGAAAATCTGTCTCTGCTAAATGATATCCGCGATGCGAAAAAAGCAACGGAATCGTTGATTTATTCTTTTGAAAAGGAAGCCGACAGATTCGATTCCGACCTCTCTTCGGACAAATCGGTAAGATTCTTTTATGAAAAATTGTATAAAGCAAAAAGCGCTGATTTCTTTGATTTTGTCAGAAAAGGTTACCCATCGATTTACTCAATGCTCACACAGAATGCGGAATATACGGGAAAAGAGGATGGGAGATTTTTCCTGCATCAGGCGTTTAGAACCGCCGGAAGATTATTTGAAGTATTTGACCGTGAGCAGACAAGCATCGTTGTTCCGTGGGGCAACGGAGAGGAGATTGCCGAAAAGCTGATTTCCTCCGGCGAAAGCGTATCAAAAGAGCTATACGACGATGCAAAGCCCTATACAGTGTCCGTTTTTTCATATCAGCTTGAAAGATTATACGAATGTGCCGCAATAACTCGCGTCGGAGACGGACAGATTTTGGTTCTCGATAAAAATTATTACAGTAATAACACCGGAATAATAATTCCGAAGAAAGGAGAAGAGATATGCGACACCCTAATATTGTAGAGTTTTCGGTTGTCGGAGATTATGCGCTGTTCTCAGACCCGATAACAAGAGTAGGCGGCGAAAAATGTACATATCAGATTCCGACATACGAAGCGCTGAAGGGGATTTTATCTTCCGTATACTGGAAACCGACGATAGTCTGGTATATTGACAAGGTAAGAGTAATGAATCCTATCCGCATGGAGGTAAAGGGTATCCGAACCATAAAATATAATGGAGAGGGTAGCGGAGTCGACCGTTCATATTACACTTATCTTAAAGATGGCCGATATCAGGTCAGCGCTCATTTTGAATGGAACGAAAACCGCCCCGAGCTTATAGGCGACCGCAATGAAAACAAGCATCATGAAATAGCGAAGCGGATGATTGAAAAAGGAGGCAGGCGCGATATCTTCCTCGGCACAAGAGAATGTCAGGGCTATGTCGAGCCCTGTATATTCGGAGATGGGGAGGGCGCATATGACGAAACATCCCTGATATCATTCGGTCATATGTATCACGGGATTACATATCCGGATGAAGCATTCTCAAACGAAACAAAAGGAAAGATGACGCTCAATTTCTGGTATCCGGAGATGAGAAACGGAATAATCATTTTCCCGAAACCACAGGACTGCCCGAACCATAAGCCGCTCCACGAAATGAAAATGAAGATATTCGCCGATAATAGCGGAAACTTTACGGGACTCAGGGAATTTGGGGAGGTGCACTGATGGGACTTTTTCAAAAAGCAGTTGAAACATATGACAATATGAAAAGCCTCGCGGGAGCGGAATCCGAAGAAAGAAAAGCCGCACTTGCTCCCATAGGGTTTATTACAACCGGCGTTCAGATAGAAATAACCGTGACGGAAGACGGAGAATTCAGGGGAGCCGAACAGATTTTTGATATTTCCGAAGACAGCAAAGGAAAATCTCAAAAGTCGGAAAAGAAAATAATAATCCCCGCCACTCAAAAGTCGGCAGGACGCTCAAGCACCTCGGCAAAAACTTCTCCTCATCCGCTCTGCGACAAACTGATGTTTATGTGTCCCGAAAACAAAGAAAGCTATGAAGCCTATCTTGAGCAGCTGCAGGATTGGTGCGATTCCGAGTTTGCCTGCCCTAAAATAACAGCAATTCTCAAATATGTAAAAAAGGGGACGATACTGACAGATATTGCATCAGTCGGAAAAGTAAAAGACGACGATTTCGTATGTTGGAGAGTGTTATCGACCGATTGCGCAGAGCCGGAGGAAGTCTGGAAAAGTCCCTCGGTGATAGACTCATATGTAAACTATTGCCAAAGTAAAACAGACACATCTTCAGAAAGAGCACTTTGTTATGTCTCCGGTGAAATCACAACGCCGGCACAACTACACCTTAAAGGAGTCGTATCATTTGCCGGAAATGCAAAACTGATATCCTCAAATGATGCCACCAACTTCACTTATAAAGGAAGATTTTCAGACGACTCCGAGGCACTGACAGTGAGCTTCATCTCCTCGCAGAAAGCACATAATGCCTTGAAATGGGTCATTTCAAACGACGGATTCCGATGTGGTGACAGGATGTTTGTATGTTGGAATCCGAAAGGCAAAAAGACGAAAAATCCGTTTGCTTCATTATTCCCTGATTTTTCAGAGGCAGAAGAAAATCCGACACCCACAAATTATCGTGAAATTCTTGCCAAAACCGTCCTCGGATACAAAAATAATTTTAAACCGGAGGACGAAACGGTAACTGCGGTATTTGAAGCAGCCTCTAAGGGACGGCTTTCTGTTTGCTATTACAGCGAGATGAAGGCGGAAGATTTTTTGGAGCGGCTTCGCTTCTGGGACGAAACGACCGCATGGCTCTATCGGAGATTCGGAGTTGCACCGGATTTGGTTAAATCTCCGGATTTGAAAAGTATCATTGATGCGGCTTACGGTGTACCGCGGACAATCGGCGAAAATCAAACGGTGGAAACAGATGAAAAGGTTCTCGCGATAGCGATGCAGAGACTTTTGCTTTGCAGATTGGAGAAGGCGCCTTTCCCTGCGGATATTATGCGCTCCGCCGTTCAGAAGTGTTCATCGCTTCAGCTTTATGACAAACTAAATCGTGAAAAACAGCTTTTTACAACTTGTGCAATTATAAAAAAATACATATACGACAGATTTAAGGAGGAATGGAATATGGCACTGGAACCCGAAAAGAAGAACAGAAGTTATCAGTTCGGACGCCTGCTTGCCGTTCTGGAAAAGGCAGAACGTGGCGCATTTGATAATAGCGAAAAGCGGGAGCCGAACGCAATACGGATGTGGTCACTGTTTGTCAAGCGTCCCATGTATGCGACAACAGTAATCATCGAACAACTCAAAAACGCTTACTACCCTCGTTTGGAGCCTGGAAAACGAGGCTACTATGACAAGCTAATCGAAGGAATTATGCGTGTAATCTCGGAATTTCCCGAGAGCGAAATCGGCAAACCGCTTGGAGAAGAGTATCTTATGGGATATTATTTACAAAAAGATGCTTTATACCCAAAGAAAAACAATGATAATGATGATAATAATGAATCGGAGGATGAAGAACAATGAGTACAACACTTGCAAACAAAATTGATTTTGAAGCTATTATATCGGTGACAAATGCAAATCCCAACGGAGACCCGCTCGGCGGAAACAGACCGCGCACGGATTATGACGGCTTCGGCGAAATTTCCGATGTGTGCATTAAAAGAAAAATCCGCAATCGTATGCAGGACAGCGGACATGCCATATTTGTTCAGTCAGATGACAGATGTGACGATGAAAAATCCAGTCTTAAAGACAGGGCGAAGAATTTGGAAAAAATCAAGGACGCAAATGAATTTTATAAAATCGCCTGCGATACATGGCTTGATGTGAGAACATTCGGGCAGGTATTCGCATTTGGTAGCTTTGCATGCAAATCCGTCGGCGTGCGCGGTCCCGTTTCAATTCATCTCGCCAAGAGCGCGGACCCTGTCGATATTCAGTCAATGCAGATAACAAAGAGTGTCAGCGGAGATAAAGAAGACGGCAAAGAACGCGGAAGCGATACGATAGGAATGAAGCATTTTGTCAGATTCGGGCTTTATATAATCAAAGGCTCCATCAATGTACAGCTTGCGGAAAAGACAGGCTTTACCGAAGAAGATGCCGAAACAGTAAAGGAATGCCTGCGCACACTTTTCGTAAACGATTCATCTGCCGCTCGCCCCGATGGCTCCATGGAAGTGGTAAAGCTTTACTGGTGGAAGCATAACTGCAAGGACGGGCAGTATCCTTCGGCAAAGGTGCATCGCCTTGTAAATGTTTCTCTTAATAATGGAATTGCGGAGCCGACTTCAGCGGACGATTATGTAATTAAGCTTGACAGCCTTGACGGGCTCGCCTGTGAAGAAATCGACGGCATATGATTATTGAGGATAAAGAATACCTTCTGATATCGGGACTTCAGCATTTTTCCTTTTGCCGCAGGCAGTGGGCGCTTATTCATGTAGAACAGCAGTGGGTCGAAAACGGGCTGACTGCAGAGGGAAGAATTATTCACAATCGGGTTCATGATGCTTCTCTTGTGGATATCCGCGGCGGAATAATCACAAATGCGTGATATGCCGGTGAAATCCGAGCGGCTCGGAATCAGCGGTTGCTGTGATGCCGTAGAGTTTTTTCGGAGTGATGACGGAATAACTCTCCATGGCAGGCAAGGGCTATGGGGTATTTGTCCGGTCGAATATAAGCATGGACATCAGAAAAGCGATAACTGCGACAGATTGCAGGTAACCGCTCAGGCAATGTGCCTTGAGGAGATGTTTTCATGTAAAATAGATGAGGGAGCCATATTCTATCATGAAACAAGAAAAAAAGAGAAATTTTGTTTAACAGATGAGCTTCGTGAAACCGTGCGGTTGTCTTTTGCGGAAATGCACAGTATGTTCAGTCGGGGTTACACGCCGACTGTCAAAAAACACCGAGGCTGTAGCAGTTGCTCATTGAAAGAAATATGTCTTCCGTCGCTTCAGCAGGAGAAAGGCTTTGTTTCGGCAAAGGATTATTTGCGATTGACACTTGACGAGGAGAAAAAAGTATGAAGAAACTTTTAAATACTCTTTACATTACAACCGAGGACGCATATCTTTCATTGAACGGCGAAACTGTCGATGTGATTTTCGGAGATGATACACACAAGCAAATTCCGCTGCATACATTGAACGGAATAGTGTCTTTTTCATACAAAGGTGCTTCGCCCGCCTTAATGGGAAAATGTGCCGAGGCAGGGATTCTTCTTTCATTTTTTACTCCATACGGAAAGTATCTATGCGATACGGGAAGCTGTACAAGCGGGAATGTTTATCTCAGGAGAACGCAGTTCAGGTGGGCAGATGACGAGGCAAAGAGACTTTCCATTGCAAAAAATATGATAATCGGCAAGCTGTATAACTCAAAATATCTGATTTTGCATTACATGCGTGACCATCCGCTTCAGACCGACTGCGAGAAAATTCGTCTTGCCGCCGACAGAATCGGCACATACCTTGAAGCAATCAAAGCCGCCGATGACAGCGATTCAATCAGGGGAATCGAAGGTAATGCCGCCGCTGAATATTTCGGTGTGTTCAATGAGCTTATCCTGCAGAACAAGAATGTTTTTTCGTTTGACAGGCGCTCGCGCAGACCGCCGACCGACCCTGTGAATTGTCTGCTCTCGTTTGCATATTCTCTTTTGACAAACGAATGCTCCGCGGGTTTAAGAAGTGTGGGACTTGATCCGTTTGTGGGACTAATGCATACAGACAGACCCGGACGGTGTTCTCTTTCGCTTGATATGATGGAGGAGCTGAGACCGGTTTTTGCTGACAGATTTGTTCTCACTCTTATCAACAATCGGATTGTAAATGAAAAAAGCTTTACATATATGGATAACGGCGCAGTAATATTGAATGATGACGCAAGGAAACGATTCATTTCCGAATGGCAAGCAAAGAAAAGAGAGGAAATTGTCCACCCATTTTTAAAGGAGAAAATCCAATGGGGGCTTGTTCCGTATGTTCAGGCATTGCTTATTTCAAGACTTATGAGAGGAGACTTGGACGGCTATCCGCCGTTTTTGAAAAAATAATGCTTATATTGATAACATATGATGTTAACACCGAAACGGCGGCAGGAAGAAAACGATTGGCAAAAATTGCAAAAATTTGCTGCAATTATGGTCAGCGCGTACAAAACTCTGTTTTTGAATGTGATTTGGATACATCGCAAATGGTAATTGTAAAAAATCAGCTTTTGTTCGCTATGGATGAAGAAATGGACAGCATACGAATCTATAATCTCGGAAAGAAATATTCTTCAAAAATCGAACAATATGGGAAGAAAGAATCATATGACCCTGAGGGGAATCTGATTTTATAATAGTGCGAAGTGGGTGTTGTTTGTAAAACAAGCATGGGTTCGCACTTGAAAAATGCAAAAAAATCGGATATAAACTCAAAATAAAATCGGATTTGATGATCCGATTAGTAAAAAGTAATGCAAAACGTGTTGCAATGACCTGAAAAATTGTACGGTTTTGCTGTCGTCCCCCGCACGGGGGACGTGGATTGAAATCTCTACAATACCATATTTCGCCGAAGATGTAACGGTCGTCCCCCGCACGGGGGACGTGGATTGAAATCAGTATTTACGAGTACCATGTTCGAGCACAGTTGGTCGTCCCCCGCACGGGGGACGTGGATTGAAATTCCGTTATCGCCTTTTGATATCGAATTGCTTTGCGTCGTCCCCCGCACGGGGGACGTGGATTGAAATATTATGCCGTCGCTCTTGCGTGACACATACCCGCGAGTCGTCCCCCGCACGGGGGACGTGGATTGAAATAAACTTATTGCCTATGATAGGGACATATCGGAGATAGTCGTCCCCCGCACGGGGGACGTGGATTGAAATACACACAGATAGGACTGTTCGATGTGTACATCGAGGTCGTCCCCCGCACGGGGGACGTGGATTGAAATCGAGACGCCAGAAGAATCGAGGAATCCTTTTTGCGGTCGTCCCCCGCACGGGGGACGTGGATTGAAATCCCCTTGGGTCCCTGCGGTCCGGTGTCTCCTTTGGTCGTCCCCCATGCGGGGGACGTGGATTGAAATTTTATGAAAACCGTAAAGGCAAAAGAAACCTCACGTCGTCCCCTGTGCGGGGGACGTGGATTGAAATACATAGAAGCTCAAAATGACCTGCGAACCCTCTGGTCGTCCCCCCATGCGGGGGACGTGGATTGAAATATTTTCGACTATGAGCTTTTTGCAAAGCTCTATTGTCGTCCCCCGCACGGGGGACGTGGATTGAAATTATTCTCGAATCTATTACCAGTTTTGGTTCCGGCAGTCGTCCCCCCGCACGGGGGACGTGGATTGAAATACTTTTGTACTGCCGTTATATACCGATACGCTTGTAGTCGCCCCCCGCACGGGGGACGTGGATTGAAATGTTCCACCCGGAATTGTTTCGCACGAAACAGTTGTCGTCCCCCGTGCGGGGGACGTGGATTGAAATTGAGACGCCAGAAGAATCGAGGAATCCTTTTTGCGGTCGTCCCCCGTGCGGGGGACGTGGATTCCGGCAGCAAAACAAACGCGGCAGTTTGCATTCTGTAACTACAGCTCCATTATAATACAGGATTGTTATCAGCTCCTATTTTTTCGATAGTGTTGCACTTGACATTATAATTCACCCTCTTAAAAGACAATATCCACCCTTGGCGGGTGGATATTGTCAAGATATTCAACTATCAGACGCTGAAAAGCATCTCGCTGTATGTGGGAAGAGGCCAGTATTCGGAGCCAACGAATGTTTCCGCCTCATCAACGACGGCACGCAGCTCCTGCATTGCCACAAATACGGTGCTTCTCGCAAAGTCTGCGGCTTCCTCTGTGCCTGCCGCGGTTTTCATCTCGATAGTGGCAGCGGAAAGAGCCTCGGTCTTGCTGTAAACGGAATTGAGCAGTGCGCCGAGCTTGCGGATAATGCTCTCCTCTGCTTCCGTCGAGATTCCTTCGCAGGCATTTCTTTTTGCAAGTGCGGATGAAGCAAGTGAGCCAGTATATTCGCTTATCGCGGGAATGATATCTTTCTTCACCATTTCAAGCATGGTCAGTGCCTCGATATTTATCGTCTTGCAGTAATTTTCGAGCAGTATCTCATGGCGCGCGACAAGCTCTGTTCCCGAGAGGACGCGATATTTCTCAAAGAGAGCCTTATTCATATCGGAAACAAAATATTTCAGCGCATCGGGCGTGGACGGCAGATTAAGCAGTCCGCGGCGCTTGGCTTCCTCAAGCCAGTCGGCGGAATAGTTGTTTCCGTTGAAAATGATATTACCATGCTCTTTTATTGTATCCTGAATGAGCGTATGGAGCAATCTCTCAAAATCATCCGTATTTTCGAGCGCCGTTGCAAAATCATCAAGCGACTCGGCTACTATCGTATTGAGTACGGTATTCACATCGGCTATGGAAAGCGAAGAGCCCGGCATACGGAATTCAAACTTATTTCCGGTGAAAGCAAAAGGCGAAGTACGGTTTCTGTCTGTCATATCGCGCGGGAATTTCGGCAGGGTATGAACGCCGATACGCATGATATCCGCTTCCTTTTTGGAGTAGCCGGCATCTGTCTTTACAGCCTCGAGAACAGCTGTCAGCTCATCGCCGAGGAACATGGAAATAACTGCGGGAGGAGCCTCGTTTGCACCGAGACGGTGGTCATTTCCCGCGCTTGAAACGCTGATGCGGAGCAGATCCTGATGTTTGTCGACAGCGCGGATAACAGCACAGAGGAAGAGCAGGAACTGCGCGTTTTCATAAGGCGTTTCACCCGGCTCGAGCAGGTTCACGCCTGTATCTGTGGCGATAGACCAGTTATTGTGCTTGCCGCTTCCGTTTACGCCCGCGAAAGGCTTCTCATGAAGCAGACAGGCAAGCCCATGCTTGGGAGCAATTTTTTTCATCATCTCCATCATGAGCTGGTTGTTGTCTGTCGCGGTGTTTGTCGTGGTATAGACGACGGCAACCTCATGCTGAGAGGGTGCGACCTCGTTATGTTCGGTCTTTGCGGGGATGCCGAGCTTCCAGAGCTCCTCATCAAGCTCATCCATAAATTCCTTTACGCGCGGCTTGATACAACCGTAGTAATGATCCTCCATCTCCTGTCCTTTCGGCGGCTTCGCGCCGAAAAGCGTGCGCCCTGTGAAAGAAAGATCCTTTCTCGCGTCAAAGAGCGCCTTATCTATAAGGAAATATTCCTGCTCCGCGCCGACCGTCGTATAAACGCGTTTCACATCCTCGTTTCCGAAGAGCTTCATTATGCGCATCGCGTGCTTGTTTATAGTTTCCATAGAACGCAGGAGCGGAGTTTTCTTATCGAGCGCTTCGCCGCCGTATGAACAGAACGCCGTAGGAATATAGAGTGTTTTATCCTTTACAAAGGCATATGAAGTCGCGTCCCATGCCGTATAGCCTCTCGCCTCAAATGTGGCGCGGATACCGCCGTTCGGGAAGCTGGAGGCATCGGATTCGCCCTTGATAAGCTCCTTGCCCGAAAATTCCATTATTATTCCCGAGGGCGAAAGCGAAATGAAGCTGTCATGCTTCTCTGCCGTGACGCCTGTCATCGGCTGGAACCAATGTGTGAAATGTGTCGCGCCGAGCGATATCGCCCAATCCTTCATCGCATTTGCCACAACTCCCGCTATCTCGGGATCGAGACTTTTTCCGTCGTCTATCGTTTTACGCAGACGCTTGTAGACCTCCTTCGGAAGTCGCTCGCGCATGGCGCTGTCTCCGAAAACCATAGAACCGTAAACTTCAGAAACCTTCATGATAATATTCTCCTTAGAGTGAAAAATTTTAAAAAAAAGGGGCGCTATGGCATATGCCACAGCGCCCTTGCTGTATTATGCAGTTATTATATAGGCAAAAATGCGATTTGTCAATAGGTTTTTAAAATTTTTACGGATTATTTTTCGGCAATCCTCAAGAGAGAAGAAACACTCCTTGCCACCATGTAAACAAGAAGCGGCAGGAATATTACATCCGAAAGCAGTTCAAATGAGAAAAATTCAAGTCCGCTGCCGAGTATACCGGGCAGAGCGGCAAGTATCGGGATAATATGGAGAGCTGCCATGCAAGGCAGAGCGGCAAGTATCGCCATGTAAAATCTGCCGCACGGATAAGCGAGATTTGCCCTCGCCTCAAAAAGCATGAAGAGTATCACGGCGGCAAATGCAACATTTCCCGAGACGCGGAGCGGATTATTGAAGGCAAAATAGGTATCGAAATACTCCGTCACTATCATCAGCGTCGCCCAGACGGGGAGTGAAAGAGCGAAAATCCATATTTTCCCCTCCCTGAGAAAGCCCGCATATACATTTATAAAATATATCGCACAGGGGATAGTCAGAAGCGCGCATACAAGCCGCGCGAAATTAAAGAGACCGAAGCCGCCCGTGCTCATCTCGGGAATAAGACTGATAAGCATCATCACTCCGCAAGCCGCAAAGCCGATGCCGCAGATGAGCGCCGCTATTCTGCTGCCCTTTCCCTCGGCGGGAGAGAATGTAACGGTTTTCTTCCCTTTTGCGAAAATCAACGCAAGCGCCGAAATCACGGCGAATACGGGTATAGAGATTTTATAGACGGTATGCGAGGTGTAGAAACCCTCGGAAAAGACCTTCACGGAATCACATTCCGAAACAGAGCGCATGAGCGCAACGCTCCTGTATGCGGAAAGCGCAAGCGTCAGCACGGCAAGCACCGCGAGGTAAATATAAAAGGAAGTTCTGCGTTTTTGCAAAGCTTTGTCCTCCGTTTTTATGTCATTTTTGTATTATTGTATATATAATATCACTTTTTTCCGAAAAAGTCTATAGAAATACGAAAATTGAGGTGAGCTTTGTCCGGCATATTTTCGCGGATGAAAGCAAACTTCAAAAAAATCTCTCGTTTTTTTTCAAAAATCGCTTGACAAAATCCGACTATTGTGGTATAAAACATATGAACATATATTCATATCTTCACAAAAGGAGGCTCCCCTTATGTTTCAGGACACCATAATGCACTCGACAGAGGACGAATATTTCGAGCTTGCCGATTTCTATAAGCTTTTTTCGGACAGCTCGCGGATAAAGATTCTTTTCGTGCTTCTTTCGGGCGCACATTGTGTGAAGCACATCGCCGAAAAAGCGGAAATGAGCCAGTCGGCTGTTTCGCATCAGCTTGCGGTGCTTCGCCGCTCAAATATAATACGCCAGACGCGCTCGGGTCAGAATATAACTTATTCTCTCGCGGACGATCATGTAAAGCTTCTTCTGGAGCTTGCCATTGCACATATAAGGGAGGATAAATAATTATGGGAAACGAAGAAAAAGAGCTGAAATGCTCCTGTGATGCCTGCGGGCATGATGAGCACGAGCATCGTCACGACAATAACCACAAGCATGAGCATGAGCATAGCCATAAGCACAAACACCAGAGCGGTTGCGGCTGTTGCTGTTGCCATGATGAAGACGAGCATGAGCACGGCGGCTACGAAATAGGCGGATGCTGCTGCCACGGCGATGATGGCGGCGAAGAAGAGGAACACAGCAAAAAGGATATAATTATCTTTGCCGTTGCCGGCGTCATCATGATATTTGCCTTTTTCCTCGCGCATGGCATAATGCTGAAAAATCTGCATCCCGCCGTATGGATAGTCGCTTCCATTGTCGTTTACGCATATTACGGCATTCCGATTATCATAAACATGATAAAGGATTTCATCCGCGGCAGCTTCTTTACGGAAAATACGCTTATGGCTGTCGCCACGATAGGCGCGCTCTGCCTCGGTGAATTTTACGAGGCGGCGGCGGTCATGTTCCTCTATTCGCTCGGCGAATACCTCTCCGATCTCGCATTCGATAATTCCAAAAAGAAAATATCCCTCATGCTCGATATGTCGGAAAAGACGGTCCGCGTCCGTGAAAACGGCGAATGGGCAGAAAAAGACCCCGACGATGTTGCCGTGGGCGCGCGCGTATCGCTCCACGCAGGCGAAAAGGTTTCGCTTGACGGCGTTATAGCCTCGGGCGGCGCAAACTTCGATACATCGGGTATCACGGGTGAAAGCCTTCCCGTATGGGCAGGCGAAGGCGACGCCGTAAGTTCGGGCTATATCTGCATCGACGGTGCCGTGGAGATGACCGTCACAAAGCCCTACGGTGAGAGTGTCGCTTCCAAGCTTGCCGATGCCGTTACCGAAGCAGGCAAGCGCAAATCAAAGAACGAAAAATTCATCCGCAGCTTTGCGAAGATATATACTCCCGCGATGATGGGTCTGGCACTCGTTATCTTCATACTCGGTGCCGCCATCAGCGGAAATATCGCCGAATGGCTGAAGAAGGCACTCACCATTCTCGTTGTTTCCTGCCCCTGCGCACTTGTGCTTTCTATCCCGCTTGCATATTTTACCTCGATAGGTGTCGGTGCCAAGGAAGGCATCATGTATAAAGGCGGCGAAGCTGTTGACAGCGCCGCAAAGATATGTGCCATAGCCTTTGACAAGACAGGCACGCTCACGGAAGCAAAAATCAGAACAGAAGAAATCAAGCCGCAGATCGACCGCGATGAATTTATCAGGGTGGCGCTCGGCGTGCTCTCCCGTTCATCTCATCCGCTCGCAGCCGCATTCTGCTCCGACATGGCGGGTGCCGCGGGCTACGAATCCGAGGAAAGCCATGAAACGGCAGGCAAGGGCACGGAAGCCTTGCTGAAAGCGCCCTCCGGCATTGTCCGCGCCATATTCGGCTCGGCAAGATATCTCCATGAGGAATATCCCGATATCACCTTTGAAAAAGAAGCCGAAACCTGCATCTACGGTGCGGCAGACGGCAAATATATCGGCGTTATCACATTTTCCGATACGCCCAAGGAAAATGCGGCGAAAGCCATATCCGAACTTCGCTCGCTCGGCGCTTCTCACCTCGAGATACTCAGCGGCGACAAGAGCGCGGCTGTCCGCCGCCTTGCGGAAAAGGTCGGCATAACGGAATATTCCGCAGAGCTCCTCCCGCAGGATAAGCTTGACAGATTTGAGAAGATATACGAAGAAAACAGCAAAAAAGGAAGCGTCGCCTATGTCGGCGACGGACTCAACGATTCGCCCGTTATCATACGCAGTGATGTCGGCTTTGCCATGGGCAAGGGCGGCGCGGCTCTCTCGGCAAAGGCGGCTGATATAGTCATTGTAAACGACGATATCGAAAATGTCCCGAGGGCTGTGAAGATAGCGAAAAAGACGAGAAAGATAGTCATCGGAAATATCGTATTCTCTCTCGGCGTGAAAGCGCTCATCATGGCAGTCTGCCTCATCTGGAATCCGATAATGGAGCTTGCCGTGCTCGCCGATGTCGGCGTGACACTGCTTGCCGTACTCAACTGCGCAAGAATTAAATAATACAAAAGTATAAAAACCGCCTGTTGCCGTCACGTTCCCGTGGCGGCAATATTTTTAGGCTCTTTTTACAAACATTCGGTCCCAAAATACACAAAATACACAAAAAATCTGTCGTATTTTTCAATTTTGTGCAGATTTCCCATTGACACGGCGGATAATAAATATTATACTGTAGATGAAAGAATATAATTTTACCCTATGCCTGTGCGCAGATAAGCCACGGCGTATTATCAGGAGCAAAAAATCATGATGAATCTTGAAAAAGAGATAAGAGAACAGCCTGCTGTCCTCGCGGGTCTCGCCGATAAAAATAGCCGTACAATAGCAGCTCTCGCTTCCGGAATAAAAGAAAGAAACATCCGCAAGATTTACTTTGCGGCACGAGGCACGAGCGACCACGCGGCAACATATGCGCAGTATCTTTTTGCGCTCGCAGCCGGTATTCCCTGCGGCCTTGCCACGCCGTCCGTAATCTCAAAATACGGCGCCTCTGTCGACTACAGCGATTCGCTCGTTATCGGCATATCGCAGTCGGGCGCGGCTGAGGATGTTATCTCCGTCATTGCCGACGCAAAGAAAAGCGGTGCGCTCACGGCAGGGATTACGAATGTCGAGGGCTCGCATCTCGCGAAAAGCGTTGACTATACACTCTTCTGCAATGCCGGAGACGAAACAAGCATCGCCGCCACAAAGACATTTACCTCCCAAATGATGCTGCTCGCTCTGCTCGCCGCCGAGGTTTCCGGCAGCACCGCGCTGAAAGCCGGTCTTGCCAAGGTAGCTCCCGCCGTTGCCGAGCTTCTCGCCTATATGCCCGAGACGCTCTCCGTGCTCACAAAGAAATATACCGGCATGACCTCCGCCGTCACTCTCGGTCGCGGTTTTGCTTATCCGATAGCACTCGAGGGTACACTTAAAATACTCGAAACTAACAATATAAAGATGCGCGGCTATGCCATATCCGATTTCCAGCACGGACCTATAGCTCAGCTTCATGCCGGCGATCCCGCTTTTGTAATCGCGCTCGACGGTCCCGTCATCGACGATGCCGATATGATGATAGGCAGACTCAAGGCTCTCGGCACCGATATCATCGTAGTCACCGACAGCGACAAATACTGCGACGACGATACGGTGACGGTACTGAAGGTGCCCGCGGTTTCGGAGGAGGGTATCGCTTCCGACGCACTGAATGTATTTACAGCGGCTGTGGTATTTCAGCTTTTTGCATGCAAGCTCGCAGAGACAAGAGGTATTGACCCCGACGCCTCAAAAACGCTGAAAAAGGTTACCGTTACGGTTTGATTCTCGCTCGAAAGAGTAAATATATACGCTTCGGCGGCAGCGCAAGGGAAAATTTCAGAGCCGCCGGGAAAAGGACAGGAAAATGAATTTTGATATGTTGCATCCTGCCGACCAGATAGTCATGATTATGAACCGTATTTATTACTACGGTATGACAACGACATCCGGCGGCAACCTCTCAATCTGCGATTCCGACGGCACAGTCTGGATCAGCCCCAGCGGCATAGACAAGGGCAACCTCCGCCGCGAGGATATCATGCAGATAAAGCCCGACGGAACTATAGTCGGTATTCACCGCCCCTCTGTGGAATATCCTTTCCACTGTGCCATCTACAAGAAGCGTCCCGACCTGCGTGCAGTGCTTCATGCACATCCGCCGGCGCTCGTAGCCTTCAGCATAGTGCGTAAGATTCCCGATACATCTCTCGTTCCGAATGCGGAAATGCTCTGCGGCGAGGTTTCCATGGCAAAGTACGCTCTCCCGGGAAGCAAGACGCTGGGCGACAATATCTCTGCCGAATTTGAACGCGGTATAAACACCGTAATGCTCGAAAACCACGGCGTTGTTATCGGTGCAAAGAGCCTCTTCTCCGCTTTCATGAGCTTTGAAACACTCGACTACTGCGCAAGAATTCAGATCAATGCAAACACACTCGGACGCAAGGCTCACGGCATCTCCGACAAGTATATGGAGATATATAAGCAGAAAACCATGCCGAAGATGGATGAGTTCATCCAGACAGAGTATTCCAGCGAGGAGAGACAGGTTCGCCGCGAGATGTGCGACCTTATCCATCGCGCATACGGCAATCAGCTCTTCACAAGCGATCAGGGCACCTTCTCCTGCAAGCTCTCCGACGGCTCATTCATCATCACACCTTATGCCAAGGACAGAAAGTATCTCGAGCCAGAAGATCTGGTCCATGTGAAGAACGGCATGCGCGAGGCAGGCAAAAAGCCCTCACGCTCCGCTCTGCTCCATGCAAAGCTCTATGAGAGAGACCCCGATATAAAATCCGTAATCATCGCTCATCCGCCGCACATCATGGCTTTTGCGGTTACTGATGCGGAATTTGACGCGAGACTCATTCCGGAAAGCTATATAGCACTCAAGACCGTGCGCAAGTATCCTTTCGGCTCATCCTTCATGCAGCCCGACATGCTTGCTGCGGAAATCTCGATAAAGAACCCCGTGGTGATAATCGAAAATGACTGCATTATCGCCGCAGGCACTTCCCTCCTCAATGCTTTCGACAGGCTCGAGGTTATGGAGTACAGCGCAAAATCGCTGGTCGAAACAGCCGCTATCGGCGGCAAGGTCGTAAAGATAAACGACGAGGAAGTGAAGGAAATAGAGGTAGCTTTCAACCTTTAATTCGTTTTTGCAAAGTACGGGAAAACAAATTTATAAATCAAGGAAGGGTACGGTAGGACTTATGAACAGCGAATATTTCGGCGAACTCAGTATTGTTGGAATGAAAGGCACGGAAAAATTTCTTTCCAATGTAGACTGGTATCTGAAGCAGTGGAGAAAAGACGAGGAAAGAGAAACATTTCTCGTCGATGCGGATTGCCCCCGCTTCGGCACAGGCGAGGCAAAGGGTATAATCCATGAAACAATGCGAGGTCACGATACCTATATTTTCGTAGATCCGTTCAACTACAGCGTGAAGTACAATATGTACGGCATGCAGGTTCCCATGAGTCCGGACGACCATTTTCAGGATCTGAAGCGTATCATCTGCGCCATCGGCGGCAAGGCGCGTCGTATATCCGTCATCATGCCGATGCTCTATGAGGGCAGACAGCACAGAAGAACAGCGAGAGAATCGCTCGACTGTGCCGTTGCTTTACAGGAAATAGCATACATGGGCGCGACAAATATCATCACCTTTGATGCGCACGACCCGAGAGTGCAGAATGCCATCCCGAGAAACGGCTTCGACGATGTCCGCTCCTCCTATCAGATGCTCAAGGCACTCTCGAGAAAATATCCCGATATAACCTTTGACCCGCAGACGACGATGATTGTCGCTCCCGACGAGGGCGCGATGAGCCGCGCGATGTATTTTTCCAGCGTGCTCAATGTAGAGCTCGGCATGTTCTACAAGCGCAGAAACTACAAGGTCATCATCAACGGCATGAATCCGATAGAGGCTCATGAATTTCTCGGAAATTCCGTTGACGGTAAGGATATCATCATAGTTGACGATATGATTTCCAGCGGCGAATCCGTGCTTGATATCGCCGAGCAGCTCAAGGAAAAGGGCGCGCGCAGAGTATTTGTTTTTTCTACATTCGGCCTTTTCTGCAATGGTTGCGCAAAGTTTGACGCGGCATATGAGGCAGGCAAGATAGACAGAATTTTCACCACAAATCTCAATTATCGCCCCGATGAAATAATCAACCGTCCATGGTATACGGAAGTAAATATGTGCAAGTATGTTTCCTATATCATAGATTCGCTGAACAGAGACCGCTCCATTTCAGAGCTTCTCAACCCCATAAACAGAATCCATGCGCTCACCGATAAGGTTCGGGCGGGAAAATAAAAATCAAAGAATAATACGATAAGAGGCGGAGCCTGCGGCTCCGCCTCTTTATTGTGCTTCGACATTTTTCGCAACTTTTGTGCGCCTTTTTGCGTAAAATCATAGACTTTTTCCGCGATTTACGCTATAATATATCTGTACAAAATATTTTTTGCAAAAATAAAAAAATTCACAAGCTGTAAAATTTCATTTTCGCACCCTATGGTTGCAGAAAGTTCCATGCGCTCTTGGTAGCAAATACCGAGAAAATTGTATATGATATTATTACGCAATTCAAAAAATAAACAGCCGCCGCGAAAATAGTGCATTTTTCTTGTCAGCAGTTATTGAGTTTTTATTATTTTATTTATTTTGCGCGGTGTGCACATTTTTGTGGTGGCTGAAATCAAAGAGAGGGAAAATGATGACAATAGGCGAAAAAATAGCAAATCTGCGTGCCGCCGCTCATATTTCGCAGGAGCAGCTCGCAGAGAAGCTTTCTGTCTCCAGACAGTCTGTATCGAAATGGGAGATAAATCAGTCGCTCCCGCAGATAGACAATGTACTCACGCTCTGCAAGCTTTTCCGCGTGACGGCAGATGCGCTCCTGCGCGATGATGTTTCGCTCTTCGGCGATGTGGCAGGTAAAAAATCCGCCATAAATGAAACAGGCGCGAAAAACAAATATTTCGGCACCGACGGTTTCCGCGGCGAAGCCAATGTTACGCTCACCTCCGACCAGGCATATAAAGTAGGGCGCTTTCTCGGCTGGTATTACTCTTCCCCGCTCTCGGGCTTTCATATGCCGAATTACCGCCCGCGCATACTCATAGGCAAGGATACGCGCCGCTCCAGCTACACACTCGAATACGCCATAGCCTCGGGAATTACATCCTCGGGTGCTGACGCGTATATGCTGCATGTGACAACGACGCCGAGCGTTTCCTATGTTACCCGCACAGATGAATTTGACTGCGGCATAATGATAACAGCCTCGCACAATCCCTACTATGACAACGGCATAAAGCTGATAAACCGCTACGGCGAAAAGATGGACGATGCCACAACGGAATTTGTGGAGGCATATCTCGACGGCAATATAAAAAAGCTCGGTATAGACGGCGACGATATTCCCTTTGCCCATCGTGACGGCATAGGCAGTATAGTGGACTATGTCGCAGGCAGAAACAGATATGTCGGCTATCTCATATCCGTCGCCTCGCATTCATATAAGGATTTGCGCATAGGGCTCGACTGCGCAAACGGTGCCTCATGGATGATAGCCAAAGCCGTTTTCGATGCGCTCGGCGCAAAAACATATGTTAGCGGCGCCTCGCCCGACGGACTCAATGTAAACAAGGACTGCGGCTCTACTCATATTGAAAATCTGATAGAGTTCGTGCGTGAAAACAGGCTCGATGCCGGCTTTGCCTTTGACGGCGATGCGGACAGATGTATTGCCGTGGATGAAAACGGCAGAATAGTCGACGGCGACTGCATACTCTACATACTCGGCACACGTCTGAAATCCCGCGGCATACTCGACGGTGATACGGTAGTTGCCACGGTGATGTCAAATTCGGGGCTCTTTAAGGCATTTGAGAGCGCGGGCATAAAATATGAGCTGACCGCCGTAGGCGACAGATTTGTCTACGAATGTATGCAGAAAAACGGCTACAGGCTCGGCGGCGAGCAATCGGGACATATCATACTGCAAAAATACGCCACCACCGGTGACGGTCTGCTGACGGCGATAATGCTGACAGAAGAAATGCGCGACAGAAAGCTGCCGCTCTCCAAGCTTGCCGAGCCTGTCCGTCTCTATCCGCAGACAGTGAAGAGCATCCGCGTGGCAAGCAAGGAGCAGGCACTTTCCGACCCCGAGGTAAAGGCGGAATTTGACGCGATAAACAAAGAGATAAACGGCAACGGCAGAGCGCTTCTCCGTGCAAGCGGGACTGAGCCTGTTGTCCGCATTATGCTCGAATGCGAGAGCGAGGAGCTCTGCGAAAAATACACCGCGCGCCTTCTTGAGGCAATACACAAGAGGGGGTACTGCTGTGAATAAATGCGTGAAAACCGCAGAGCTTTTCTCCTGCGAGGTACCTTATCTGCGCGATTTCTTCTCTGCGCACGAGTACCCATGGCAAATGCTCCCCGAGATAAAGGAGCTTGCGAAAAAGCTCGTCTCCGAGGGTATTGAGGGCTTTACCGAGATAAAGGCAGGCGTGCTTGTCGGAAGAAGCGTTAAGATACACGAGAGCGCCGTTATAGAGCCGCCCGCCGTAATAGGACACGGATGTGAGGTGCGGGTCGGCGCATATATCCGCGGCAATGTGATAACAGGCGAAAACTGCGTCATAGGCAATTCAAGCGAGCTGAAAAACTGCATCCTGCTTTCGCACGTGCATGTGCCGCATTATAACTATGTCGGCGATTCCGTGCTCGGAAACCGTGCACATATGGGTGCAGGCGCGATATGCTCAAATCTCAAATCCGACAAGGGCAATGTCGTCGTCAAAAGCGACGAAATATACGAAACGAGACTGCGCAAATTCGGCGCAATCCTCGGCGACGGCGCGGATATCGGCTGCGGCAGTGTGCTCAATCCGGGCACGGTGATAGGCAGGGAAAGCTCCGTCTATCCGCTCACATCGGTGCGCGGCGTCATCCCCTGCGGCTGTATCGTAAAATCATCGCACGAAACAGTGGTAAGGAAAATTTCCGATAAGGAGGGAAATCGGTAATGTGCGGAATAATAGGTTATATCGGCAAAAAGGACGCGGAAAAGATTATCATCGAGGGACTGCACGCGCTCGAATACCGCGGCTATGATTCCGCGGGGCTTGCAATAAGAGCGGATGACGGAAGCATAGTTTCCGTCAGATGCGGCGGCAGAGTAAGCGAGCTGGAAGAGAAAGCAACGTTGGCGGGACTCAGCGGAAAGAGCGGCATCGGTCACACGCGCTGGGCAACTCACGGCGCACCTACAGAAGCAAATGCCCATCCGCACAGCTCGCATCATGTAACCGTAGTTCACAACGGCATCATTGACAACTGCCTTGATATCCGCCGCACACTTGAAGAGAACGGCTACAGCTTCATTAGCGAAACGGATACGGAATGTATCGCCCATCTCATTGACCGCGAGTATGTTAAGACGCATGACGCGGCAAAGGCTATCTACAGTGCCTGCTCGCTTCTGCGCGGTTCATATGCGATAGCCGTGATGTTTTCCGATATTCCGGATAAAATATGGGCTATACGCAAGGACAGCCCGCTGATTCTTGCCATAGCCGAGGACGGCTGCTATACGGCATCGGATATCCCCGCGATACTGCCGCACAGCAGAGAGATAATCCGTCCGGAGGAGGGCGAGCTTTTCTGCACCACGGCGGAGGGGATATATTCCGTTTTCGGGGACGGCACGATGGAAAAGGCAAAAACAGAGCACTTTGACCTCGATGTCGGCGCGGCGAAAAAGGACGGCTACGACTACTTCATGCTAAAGGAAATACATGAAGAGCCGGACGCAGTGCGCCGCGTATGTATGCGCAGAATAAACGAAGCGGGACTTCCCGATTTCTCTGCGGACGGCATCGGTGACGAGCTTTGGAAAAGCATCGGCAGCATCCAGATAATCGGTTGCGGCTCGGCAACCCATGCGGGCTTTGTCGGCAGAAGTCTGATAGAGAAGCTCGCAGGAATCCCCGTTACGGTAAATACCGCTTCGGAATACAGATACGACCCGCCCGCCACGGTGGGCAGAACGCTTGCCATGCCGATATCACAGTCCGGCGAGACGGCGGATACGCTCGCAGGGCTTCGCCTTGCAAAGGCGAACGGACTCGTCACCGCCTCGATAGTCAATGCCGTAGGCAGTGCAGCGGCACGCGAATCCGACTATGTCATGTATACCGGCGCGGGACCCGAGATAGCCGTAGCCACGACGAAAGGCTATACGACACAGGTTGCCCTGCTCTGCATGATAGCGATAAAGCTCGCGCTTGTCCGCGGCAGGGTTGGCGAAGATTTCGCGCGGAAATTCTGCCATGATATCGCGTACGGCGCGCCCGAAGCTATAGCAAATATCATAGCAAGGCAGGATGAAATCCGCGACATAGCAAAAAGCATATATACGCATGAGGATATATATTTCATAGGCAGAGGTCCCGATTACCATGCCGGACATGAATGCTCTCTCAAGCTGAAAGAGATATCGTATATCCACAGCGAATCATATGCCGCAGGCGAGCTGAAGCACGGCACACTCTCCCTTGTTGAAGACGGCACGCCCGTGATAGCGCTTGCCACAGGGCAAAAATACTATGACAAGATGACAGGCAATATCCGCGAGGTTCGCGCAAGAGGCGGATATTCCGTGCTCGTATGCGGCAGGGATTTTCCGGAGCCTGCGTCATATGGTGAGAAGATATTTATGCTTCCCGGGATATCGGAATATTTCTCGCCGCTTGCCACAGTCGTTTTCTCGCAGATACTCGCTTATGAAACAGCTATCCTGCGCGGCTGCGATGTGGATCACCCGCGAAATCTCGCAAAATCCGTGACAGTGGAATAAATCTCCCTTTCGAAAAGCATTGAAGCACAACGGTGTTTCAATGCTTTTTCTTTTTGTATCTTGACTTTGCCGCGGCAAGATGGTATCATTAGATAAAATCAGCATACGGAGGATGTAAATGGATATTAAGCTTCACTATACCGAGTCCGGCAAGGGGTTTCCGCTCGTTCTCCTGCACGGAAACGGCGAAAGCGGCGAGTATTTTCATTTTCAGAAGGAATACTTTTGCCGGTATTTCCGCGTGATAGTGCCCGACACGAGAGGGCATGGCGGGAGTCCGCGCGGAAATGCGCCCTTTACCATAACTCAGTTTGCACGCGACCTGCATGATTTCATGGATGAAAAAGGCATAAAAAAGGCGCATATCCTCGGCTTTTCCGACGGCGGAAATATCGCCATTGCCTTCGCGCTCGCTTATCCCGAATATGCGGAAAGCCTCATCCTGAACGGTGCCAACATGAATCCGCGCGGAGTGAAACGCTTTTATCAGATACCGATAGAAATCGGCTATAAATTAGCCTCGCGTGCGGCAAAGAAGCATCCCGACGCCGTAAAAAACGCCGAGCTTCTCTCGCTTATGGTAAACGAACCGAATTTTACTTCAGAGGAGCTGTCGGAAATAAAGGCAAAAACCCTCGTCATAGCAGGAAGCCGCGATATGATAAAAGCCTCGCACACGCGGCTTATCGCCGAGAGCATACCGAAAAGCGAGCTTAAAATAATCCGCGGAAATCACTTCATCGCGGAGAAAAACCCGCAGGATTTCAACCGCGCCGCAGCAGAGTTTCTCGGCGTGCCCACAGGTGAAACGAAAGGAGAATAAATCATGAAACCCGAATTTCCAAATGAAGAATATTTCATCTCGCTTGCAAACACGGCAATACAGCCCTGCCGCTATATCCCACCGCGCGATATAGAAAATTTCGTCGACCTGCGGCTCTTTGCCGACGATGCAAAAATCCTGAAAAACCCACACAAGGGCTGGTACTGGCACTATATAGACAACGGCTTCCCCCGCGGCGAATATCGCGCCGACTGCGACGAAAACGACGCGCTCGCCAATTTTCCCTGCATGAATCATCTCTATCTGCGCTTCGACTGGGGCGATATAGAGCGTGAGGACGGCGTTTTCGATTGGTCGTATATCGACTCCGTGATAGAAAAATGGGGCGCACGCGGTTTTAATTTTGCCCTGCGCATCTGCACATATGAAGGCTATGACAGCATCCGATTTGCCACGCCGCGCTTCGTTTTTGAAAAGGGCGCACATTGCTATCGCGTGCCGTGCGGCAGGCTCGAGCCGGACTATACAGACCCTGTTTATCTCTTCTATCTTGAGCGCTTTCTTGCGGAGGCAGGCAGAAAATTTGCCGGCAAAAAGTACATAGAAACAGTAGATGTCGGTTCTTTCGGCACATGGGGCGAGGGACATACGGCAGGCGGCACCAATATAAAATACGGTGCCGACGCGATAATAAAGCATATAAAGCTGCATGAGAAATATTTCCCGAAAACCATCCTCATGCTCAATGATGATATGATAAATTCCTGCTGGGAGCGCGGTGCAGATGAGAATATGCGCATATGGAAATATGCCATAGAACACAAAATGGGGCTGGATGACGATTCCGTCTGCGTTTCGTGCTACTGCGGCAAAGAAAGCAGATATACTACCCTGCGCTCCCCATGGATGTTTGCACCGATAGCGGAAAATGCGCCGATAACACTCGAACTTGAGCATTATCATATGATAAAACCGCAGAATTTCCGTGCGGGGCTTCCTTTTCTCGAGGCTATGCGCGAGACAGGCGCGACCTTTGCGGGATTTCACGGGTATCCGCGCGTCTGGCTTGCCGATAATCCATATCTGACGGAATACGCGGCAAACAGGCTCGGCTATTTCTATTTTCTCTCGGGCGTCGGCTTTGAAAAAAGCGAGGGCGGGCTTCCCGTGCTTGAGCGCGGAAAAGAAAACACACTTTCGCTCTATGTCGAAAATCGTGGTTTTGCGCGCGCATATTTCCCTTACAAGCTGAAAATAAGGCTGACAAAAAGCGGCTATGAGCGCATCTATGAGGCAGATTCGGGCAATATCGCGTGGCTCGCGGGAAGAGAAACAAAGGCGGATATCGGCTTTGTCCCCGTGGGAGACGCAGGGGAATATTCGCTTTCTCTCGGGCTTTTTGAGGATGAACGCCCAGTTTACTTTGCGATGAAAGAGGAGCGGCAAAGCGCCGACGGATTTGTGCATGTCGGTATGGTTGAAGTAAGATAAAAACAAAGGGAAGCCAACAGACAAAACAAAAATGCGCTTTCCATCCCGTCAGCGCACGGGCTAAATTCACGATGCCCTGTCTCGGCGACGCCGTTCAGAGGTGGCTTCGCCACCCTGAACCATCCTCTTGGTCGCACAAAAGTACGATAAAAGAAAAAATATCTTTCATTCTTTTCGGAAAAGCGAAAAGAACTCAAAAAGACAAACTTTTTTCCTGCTTTTCTTGGCAGAAAAGCATTTCCCGTTTTCGACAAACCGAATGTATACAGGCACACGCCCGCATACATTAAATTACATTACCGAAACGGAGGTGATAACATAGCAAACGAACGGCTCATTGCCGAAATAGGCGCACGCGCGAAGAGCAATTCTCATCGCATCGAGAAGCTCGAAGAAATCGCGTGTGAAATACACAAGCAAAACGAAAACATAGCAAAAATGGTCGCGCAGATGGAATTCATGAATAAACAGCTTTCCATCCACGACGCAAAGCTTTCCGAGATAGAAAACCGCCCGCAGAAACGGCTCGGCAGTATAATTACCGCCATAATAACAGCCCTTTGCGGCGCACTCATAGGCGGTGCTGTCACCGCCGTGCTGAATATAATATAAAGGAGGTGATACTACGGATTTTCTCACAGAAAACATAATTACGATATGCGGCATCGCGGCAGCACTGGTTGCGGCACTCATTCTTTTTGTCGCAGGATATAAAAGCTACGCGCGCCGTATAATATACATACTCGTATGTGAGGCGGAAAAGCGCTTCGGTGCAGGCACAGGCAAAATAAAATTTGCCGAGGTGCTCTCCGCTTTCCATGCGAAGCTGCCGGCTTTTCTGCGTTCGCTTTTTCCCGAAAAAGTAATAAGCGCAATGATAGAAAACGCCGTCGCAAAAATGAAATCCGCGCTCGCGGATGAGCAGAAACGCTCATAGAAAATAGTGCTCCGATTTTGTGCAATGCTCACAATCGATTGCCCGACAAAGGCAATATTTGCCAAAAATCACGGCAAATTTGCGTAGAAAAAAGCGATGAATGCCGGCAATCACGCAATATGCCCGCAAAAAACAGCTTGACAATCCGGATTTAACGTGTTATCTTAAAGGTAGAAAATGCGGGATTTTTACATTTCGTATCACATAATACAAAAATCACGGGAGGAATTTTTATGAAAAAACTGCTTGCACTCATTCTTGCGCTCACAATGCTTGTTGCTGTTTTTGCGGCTTGCGGCGAAAAGGACACGCCCACTACAGCTTCCACAACAGAAGCGACCACCACAACCGAAAAATCAACTGAAACGACTGTGACTACTGAGACAACAGTTACCACGACAGAAGCTACGACAGTGACCACAACCGAAGAGACGACAACGGAAACCACCACTGCCGAAACAACAACGGAGGAGCCCCCTGTAGTTGTTGTAACAGGTCCCGAGGCTTATGTTGATATCAGCTTTGCGGACGGCAAGATTACCGATGCAAAGGGCAACGCTTCCTTTACAAACGAAGGTGCCACAGTCGGTAAAGCAAGCGTTACATTCGGCGGCAATACATATGAAGTCGATGCGCTTTCCGCCTCCAAGGACAAATATGTCATCGGTAAATTCAACAAGCTCTCCACTTCTTCAGAAATGAAAGCATGGGCTGAAAAAGGCTTTACCGTTGAAGCTTTCTACGTTATGCCGGTAAAGAACGGTGCCATTCAGGGTATCGTCTGCGGCACACAGAACGGCGGCTGGGGTCTTGCCGAGGATAAGACAGGCAAGCCTTACTTCATCACAGGCGGCGGCAGCAAATACTACAACAGCGGCGCATATGCGAAGAAGCCCTCTTCGACAACAGAACTCGTTCATGTTGTCGGCGTATACGATATGGAAAACAAGCTCTGCCTCATCTATATAAACGGTGAGCTTGCACAAAGTGTTTCCATAGGTCCCAAATTCATCTGCGGAGAAGGCAAAACCTTCAATTATTTCTGTCTCGGAGCCGATATAAATTCGCTCCTCAAGGGCGGCGATTTCCCGACAGCCGGCATGACAATGGCAGGTGCTAAAATCTATGCGAAAGCACTTTCCGCAGAGGATGTTGCTACTGTTTACGGCATAGCTGTCGACAGCCTGAAATAATCTTTTACGCAATGCAAAATCCGTTCTTCGGTTTTCCGGAGAACGGATTTTTTTGCGGCAGCCAAGTGGGTAGCCCAAAAAAGATGCAGAATCGTCGAATATCCGTTTCGTCGCCGTACAACCGTACGGCAGAGACGGATTTCGGCGAGAGAAAAAGTGAATATGATAAAACGCAGGAAACCCGCGAGCGGATTTCCTGCCTTCCTTAAAATTGATATTAGTGAAAGTTTTAGCTTTCATAAATGTCTTTATCCGATAAAAACATTTCCCTTTCACTTTTTCGGTCTGCGCTTTTTTGGGCAGCCACTTTTTATTTTAGGAAATCCATGATGTCAAGATCCAGCATAGGCATAAGTCTCGTCAGAAGCAGACGATAACGCATATACGGATGGAAGCGGAGAGCATCGGTCAGAAGCTGTTCGCCGACATGAACCTCTTCGGGCGTTGTAGCCGCGCCTGCGGCATGCATGAGAGAAAGAAGCTTTTCATCTGTCGGAAGTGTTTCAAGGATAATTTTTCTTATCTCTCCCCAGCTTTCTTTCAGCTTTTCGGGAGAAACCTTGTCCGTTATCGTAGGCGTATTCACGCGCTTGATATCATTCAGCATGCAGGCATCGTATTTGGAATAAACGAGATCCCAATCGGTATTGTCGGCATGAGGATTTACCTCGGTCACGCGCTCTGCGATATTGCGATAAGCGCGATTGAGAATAACCGTCATAACGCCGACCTTCTTGCCGTGAAATTCAGGCCAGATACCGCGATTGAGCTTATAGCACTCGAGATAATGGGAAACAACATGCTCCGCACCGGAAGCGGGGCGCGAACAGCCTGCCAGCTTCATGGCAAGTCCTGTCAGCACGAGAGCCTCCATAACAGCACCTGCGGCTTCCTCGCTGTTTTCCGTAATTCTGTCGGCAAGAGCCGTGATACGGTCGATAGCCTCGCTTGTGATAGCGGCTATCTTCGGGCAATAATATTCGTCAATGAGCAGATTTGCCATTTTCCACTCGGCAAGACCGATATATTTTGCCACCATGTCGCCGAAACCCGAGGATTTCAGTTCCGTGGGAGCGGCGGCAAGAATTTTCGTATCGGCAATGATAACAAGCGGCTGTTCCGCCTGCCATGAGGACTTGAAATTGTCCTTCACTATCGGCGCGGTATCGGAAGCAAAGCCGTCCATGCTGGGCGCCGTTGCAAAAATACAGAATTTCTTACCCGTCTGATAAGAAGCCACGCGGCAGATATCATTGAGCGAACCTGTGCCGACGGAAATGATGCCCTGTACGCTCGGGCAGATGGCTTTCAGCTCTTCGACCTGCTCGGCGCGCGCATATGTAAGATTATTGTAGATTCTCTCCGTGAGCTTAAAGCCGGCGGCGATAAGGCTTTCGCGAACACCTGCGGCGGCAGCGATGGTATTTTCATCGGCTACGAGAAGCAGATCATCCTCAAAGCCGTTTCGGCGGAGAATTTCGCCTGTTTTTGCAGTTATCCCCGAGCCTATTTCTATATCTTTTGTATAGAAAGTATGTTTCTTGCCGCAGGGGCAATTTTCAAGTGATTTGAGCATTCCGGTTAAATCCAAAATAAGCACCCTCTTTTTTAAAAATTTCATTTACAGCATGAGTATACAACAAAAAAAATCTTTTGTCAAGCCGAAAGGAAACATGAAAAAAACTTTTTCTTTTCGTGCAAGTGAAAAACGGCAGAAAAGAAAATTTTCTTTTGCCCAACAAAACATTGACAAAAGCAGATAAAAAAGATAAAATATATAAGAGATAAATTTTCGGAGGCTTTGCATTGGATACGGGTTTTCGCGCATGGGCAGAAATAGATATCGACGCTCTCTTACATAATATTAAAATCATACGCTCTGCCATCGGAGATGAGGCAGAGCTTATCGCCGTAGTCAAGGCAAATGCCTATGGGCATGGCGACACTCAGCTTTGCCGATATCTCGGTGATACTGTTCAGGGCTATGCCGTGGCATGCTATGATGAAGCCATAGGGCTTCGCCGCGCGGGGATTTCCGGACGCATTGTCATACTCGGAGCTATAGTTGAGAGTTGTATCCCGGGAGCTGTCAAAGACAACATTTCACTGACGGTATTCTCTGCCGACACGGCAAAAAAGATAAATGATGCCGCCAAGGCACAGGGCAAACGCGCCGAGGTTTTTCTTGCCGTTGATACGGGAATGTCTCGGCTCGGACTTTCCTGCGATGAAGCGGGACTTTGCGAGGCACTGAAAATATGCTCCTGTGATGCACTTGATACACACTGCATCTTTTCACATCCCGCCTGTGCCGATATCGTCTCTTCTCCCGTGACAGGCAGACAGAAGAAGATTTTTGAAACCTTTATCCGCGTGCTCGAACAGCACGGAGCGCATATCGAACGCAAATGCTTTGACAACAGCGCGGCACTTCTCGGTTATGGCAGGTGGGGCAATCTCTATAAGCTGGGGCTGATAATGCATGGACTGCTTCCCGCCGAAAATCTCCATGCCGACCTTATTCCGACGCTTTCGCTTCGGACAAGAGTGTCGCAGGTCAAAACGCTTGAAGCGGGCGAGGGCGTCAGCTACGGTCATACATTTATCGCTCCGCGCCGCATGAAAACGGCTACTCTCAGCATCGGTTATGCCGACGGATTGCCGATTTCCCTTTCAAACCGCGGCGGCGTTCTGCTAAAAGGAAAATACGCGCCGATACTCGGCAGGATATGCATGGATCAGATGATAATCGATATTTCCGAAATTGATGATGTACAAGCAGGCGATGTTGCTACGGTAATCGGGCGCGACGGCGAGCTTGAGGTCACCGTCGACGATATAGCAAAGCTTGCCGACACGATAAACTACAATATTGTCTGCGGCATCGGCATGCGCGTGACGCGCGTGTATATAAAGGACGGCAAACAGGACTCGGCATATTCTTATGTAAATCCCGATATCAGATAAAAGCTACAATAACGGCAAAAACCGAGGTTTGATATATGAAAAATATTCCTTGTGATATGCATACACATTCCGTCTTTTCGCATGACGGCGGGAAAGATTCTAGCATCGATGCGCTTTGCATGCGCGCGATAGAGCTGGGGCTTTCCGACCTTGCGATAACCGACCACTGCGATGTAAACGGCGAGGCGGAAAAGATATACGCAAGCTATGACAGCGACGGTGCATGGCAGGCGATGTGTGCGGCAAAGGAAAAATATCGCGGCTCGCTTAATCTTATTCTCGGCATAGAGCTCGGTCAGCCTGAGCAGTATCCCGAAGTAGCGGAAGCTTTTCTTCGCCGCCATCCGTATGAATTTATAATCGGTTCGGTGCATAATCTCGACAGAGTGCCGGATTTCTGCATGATGAATTTTGAATATATTCCCGATGCGCTTGCTTCTCAGCTTTTTGACCGTACGCTCGATGAGATGAATGCGCTCATTGATTTTCCGATAACCACACTCGCACATCTCACATATCAGACGAGATATATGGCGATGGCAGGAAAAAGCTTTGATTTTGCGCCGCACATGGATAAAACGGCGGCTCTGCTGAAGAAGCTGATATCACGCGGCATCGCGCTTGAAGTCAATGTTTCAACGGTATGGCGCGGTCTCGGCTTCACCATGCCGCAGGCGGAGATAATCGCGCTTTATCGCGACCTTGGCGGTTCACTCATCACTATCGGCTCCGATGCGCATTCGCCCGTCAATCTCGGCAGAGGAATAAACGAAGGGCTGGAGCTCCTCCGCAGTCTCGGCTTTGACCGCGTGATGACAACAAAAGGTAATTTTATTTTGATATAAATTATTTATAAACGCTTCGTTAGCCAGCCTTCTCCAGCGGGGAATTGACCGATTTGCGAAGCAAACGCGGCAATTCCCGCACTTTCAGCGGGCGTGCAGACAATGCGTGCACGAATCTGCTCGGCTATCTCGTGTGCTATGTTCGCTCGCGTGGTATGGTTGAGATTGCGGAGAGCGGCAAAACCGCCGATTTTCGCTTTATCCTTTGTCGCACGCACTTGCCACGCACTACTTCCTGCGACTAACTCGTGCACGCCGCCGGTAGTTCGGAAGGAGGACGGCGCGAGTCCTCCTTGCTGACTTTTGCCGCGCTTTTCGTCAGTGAAAAGCGCGAGAAAAGAAAAGTTATTTTATGTTTCTTCGCGGGCGAAAACTTTAAAATGTGCACGAAAACTTTAATTATGGCGGGCGAAAGCTTTGATTGATAGCATCTGAGCGCAAAAAATGTGCGATTTGCACAATCGCACATTTTTTTATTTTGTAAATCTTACCGAGATTTCGCCGCCCGAGAGCGTTACCCTGCCCTCTGCCGTCTCGACGATAAGTTCGCCGTTTTCACCGAGAGCAACAGCCTTGCCTGTGCCTTCCTTCCCGCCGAAAAAGCGGATTTTTCTTCCGAGCACACAGCTTTTTTCGCTCGCGAGCCGCACAATATCCGCAGGCTCTGCCTTGATGAAAGCAAGCAGATTGTCCGCAGTAGCGGCGCAAAGTCTGTTTTTGCGCACACTTGCCGGATCAAGCGAGCAGGCGATATCCGCCACCTCGGGCGGAAAATTATCTCCGCCGGCATTTATTCCTATGCCGACGATATAATGCGAAAATGTACCTGTTTCGAGGTCGCTCTGCGCCTCGGTGAGTATCCCGCAGACCTTCTTTTCGCCGAGATAAATATCGTTTATCCATTTGATTTTCGGCTCGGCATCATATTCCGCTTCTATCGCGCGGAGCGTGGCGCAAGCCGCCGCCGTAGTGAGCAGCAACGGCGGAATTTTCACCGCCGCGGCATCAAGAATCATGCTGAAATATATCCCGCCCTCGGAAAAGAAGCTCTTTCCGTGCCGTCCTCTGCCGCCGCTTTGTGCCGCCGCCGCCACCATATGCGGAAGTGTCACGGAAGAAGCAAGCCTCGCCGCCTCGCGGTTTGTGGAGCCTGTTTCTGTAAAAAATGTTATTCCAAAATCGTTTTTTGCATAATATTTTATCAGTTCGGGGCAGAGCTTATCGCCTGCCATGCGGTAACCGCCGTCACCTGCTTCTATATCAAAGCCGGCTTCGCGCAGAGCGGCGGCATTTTTCCATACGGCATTCCGCGAGACGCCCGCACTGCGTGCGATATCCGAACCGCTGATAAATTTTCCGCCAGCCGCCTCAAGCAGTCGGAGTATAGTTTCTTTTGTACTCATATCATTTACCTACACAGAAATTATGGAATATTCTGTTTACAACATCTTCGCCTACAGCCCTGCCGTCTATCTCGCCGATAGCGCCCATTGCCTGTTCAAGTTCGCTTCCTGCGATATCCTCGCCGAAGGTATCAAGTGCCTCGAGCGCGCCTTTTGTGAGTTCAAGCGCACGGCATACGGCGGCATACTGCCTTTCTCCCGTCAGGACTGCATTTTCGGTATATTCGCCATCGGTATAGAGCGATTCTATCTCTGCTGTGACGGTTGATTTTGCCGTTTCATCTTTTGCGGAAATACGCACGGAATGCGGGAATCCCACATCATCGGCAGAGAGTGCCTCACCTTTGTCACTTTTATTGAGAATGGCAATAATGTCGCAACCCGAGGTTGCTTTTTCTTTTATAAGTGTGATGATTTGTCTGTCCTCATCGTCGAGCGGTTTGCTCCCGTCAAAAACGGCGAGAATCAGCTCGGCATTCTCTATCGCGGAGAGCGAACGGTCAACGCCTATTTTCTCTATGGCATCACCCGTTTCGCGTATGCCCGCGGTGTCACAAAGACGGAGCAAAATGTCGCCTGCGGCAACAGTTTCGCTTATCACATCGCGCGTCGTGCCGGCAATGTCGGTTACTATCGCCCGTTCGCTGCCGCACAGCAGATTGAGCAGAGTGGATTTACCCGTGTTCGGCTTGCCGCAGATGACGGTGTTCACTCCCTCGCAAACGGCATGTCCTGTCCGATATGTTGCGGCAAGTGCTTCAAGGTGCGCGGCGACTTTTTCCGTGCGCGTGCGCATTTCATCGCGAGAAAGCGGCGCGAGGTCCTCCTCCGGGAAATCTATCGTGGCATATGCGCTCGAAATAATCTCGCCCAGCTCATCGTAAATCGCATCGGTTTCGCATTTTATTCTGCCCTGCGCCGCATTATCCCATAGGCGGAGACTGCTGTCTGTTTTCGCATCTATTTTGCCTATGACCGCTTCTGCCTGCGAAAGGCTTATCTTGCCCGAGGAGAAAGCACGGCGTGTAAATTCGCCTGCCGCCGCCTGCACTGCTCCGCATTCGAATGCGCGTGAGAGCACCCGGCTTGAGAGGAGTACTCCGCCATGGCATGAGATTTCCACAGTATCCTCGCCTGTGAAGGAATGCGGCGCGCGAAAAACGGTGACCACGGCTTCATCAAGTGTGGTGCCGTCCGCATTTTTCACATCGCAGAGTGCCGCGTAATTTGATTTTACGGCGGAGAGCGGTTTGCCGCTTTTCGGGAAGATAAATTTTTCACCGATGGCAATGCTCCCGTCGCCCGACATGCGAATTACGGCGATGCCGCCCTTTCCGCGCGGGGTCGATATGGCGGCTATAACCGAACCGAATATGCTGTACATACGTTTCTCCTTTGAATTTTTGTGGTAATGTGTTGTTTTGATGTTGAGCCAACAAACAGAAAAAGCAAAAAATATATGCTTTATCCCGTCAGCGCACAGACTAAACCCACGATGCCCCGTCTCGGCGACGCCGACCGCGTTTGCTTCGCAAATCGGTCAATTCCCGCCCTACGATATAAGCCCAAGCATAGCCAACAGAAAAAGCAAAAAATATGTACTCCGTCCCGTCAGCGCAGGCACTTCCACACGCCCGCCTTGCACTTTCAGCGGGCGTGCAGACAATGCGTGCACGAATCTGCTCGGC
>ERZ507039.164-NODE-164-length-27716-cov-6.466686_pt1 | contig 27716 bp, 23 predicted proteins | sample MGYA00512872_ERZ507039 | MGnify/ENA metagenome assembly ERZ507039
TTGTTCTAGCTATTCGAAAAACAGTGTGCTATGGTGTGTGCTGCAATCGGCACACACCATAGCGGGAAGGAGGAACCATGAAGGTCTGGCTGTATTACCGCCTGAGTCGGGACGAGGACGATGAACTGAACTCCCTGACGAATCAGCGGAAAATCATTTATGAATACGCCGTCACAAACGGGCACGAGGTCGTCGGCGAGTCCTTTGACGACAATGTCAGCGGAATGCACTTCAACCGCGAGGGCATTGACAAAATCTACGAAGTTGTGGAAGCTGGGAAAATCGAGGCGATCATTGTCAAGGATCTTTCCCGGCTGGGCCGTCACCGAACGCAGACAGCCCTGTTTATTGACTACCTGCGGGAACACGACGTCCGCGTCCTCTCGGCAACGGAAAATATCGATACATTCAACGAAAACGACGATCTCATCATTGGCTTCAAGGGCTTGGTCAATGACAGCCTTGCATAAAGCATGACAAGAACAACCGCGGTGCGGGTGTAATCAGAAATCTACAACATAGGAAAGATCTGTGCTGCGTGTTGAACGCGGCACAGAGCTTTTTCCGTTTCTGGCGGTTTGGGGCGGCATATTTGATGCCCTGTACGCAGGACGCACCTTTGCACTTCACGGAATCGGATAATAACCAGCCGAACCGCAAAAGGTCACGCGAAGCCGCGCACCGGCTGCACGATACCGTGAATCGCGGAACGATGCAATCCATACGCGCAGACGGTAGATACTTCACGAATCAGGCAAGCATTGATTTTTCTCACCTGATTTCACGCCAGCTTTGCCCGAAAATCTCTGCAAATCCGGTTCGTTTGAAAAGTGTTCACAGTTTAATTTGCAAAACCGTCTTGCAAAGACATCTGGGGTTAAATCAATCTTGATGACCGGAGGTAGAAAATGTCTACCCCATTTCTGGCTGATAGGATGGATTTGTATGCGATTTAGGGTCGAAAATCAAGGATTATTTCTCCTGTAAGCGGTTTCAGAAAATACAGACATATGATTTTGCATCGTACCTAAAGCGCAGCTTAGACGGTGAGTAGGACGGCTTTTTCGCCTTTTCAATTTTGCATAAAACAACTATTTCACAGCCCTTTGATGGGGTGCAACCGCTGGTTGCTAATTTTTCAACCTCGCTTGGTGGACTTTTCGAGCCTCTTTTGATAAACTGAACACAGAAAATCTGCAAAGGAGAACCCGTCCATGACACTTGGAGAGAATATTGTACGCCTGCGAACACAGAAGAACTGGTCGCAGGGCGACCTTGCCGACGCGCTGGAGATCTCACGCCAGAGCGTATCCAAATGGGAGACCGACGCCTCTATCCCCGAGCTCGACAAGCTCTTAAAGCTCTCTGAGCTTTTTGGCGTGACGCTTGACGAACTCGTGCGCGGCGAGGAAGTACCGAAGACGGAAACAGCCATGCCTGCGGCACAAACTGTGCCAGCGTCCTTTGCACCGCAGGCAACACCCGAGCGTGAAAAGCGCCGTACCATCGCTGGAACAGTTTTACTGTGTACTGGTGCAGTCATTCTGGTTTTCTGCCTGCTGCTCGCCGGTGATCTGCTGACAGGGCTGCTGTTCGCGTCACCGTTCCTCATCTGCGGCATCATCTGCTTTGCTGTGAAGCGGCGTGTTGGCCTCTGCTGCGGCTGGGCGGTCTATCTCTGTATTGATCTCTATCTCCGTTTTGCAACCGGTCTTTCGTGGACAACCATCTTCATGACGCACCTCTGGACGTATGAGATGAACTATATGTGTCTCGCTATCGCGTGGGTGCAGTTTTTCGCTATGCTTGTGATGATCGTCTGCACGATGCGCTCCTACCGTGCGCTCAAGCTGCCCGCAACGAAAAAAGAGGTTACGTGGCTTATCGTCGGCTGGCTCGCCGCGCTCGTCGTGCTACCGCTTTTGATGAGCTACGGCATCATGCCGCTCATGCCGCTCACCTACAGCAAGTTCTCCCCATATTTCTTCATCAACGTTCTGTATAGCTATGTGCGTTTGGCACTCGTCAACGTTTTGCTCGTGCGCACACTTGCCATCTGGCGCACAAAGCGGGAAGAGAAGAAAGCGAACCGCAATGCGGCAGAGGCTTAGGAGAATATTACCAATTTCCTAAATATGACATTTCAGTTCACCGTATTGAAAAAGCATGAGAACCAAGCCCCTTTACTGTCTGCATTATACCCGGCTTTCGTTCAAGATGCTTTGCAAAAATGGAAATTCAATTTCTGTTATCCAATGGGTTTGGGACTATCCCCAAAATATAAAAACAGAGCGTTTCGGCAGTCAGCCGGAACGCCCTGTTTTTCCGGTGTGGGTACTCACCGGATTTGCTTGCTATTCTGCAAGAAAATCCCGGTCAACCTACGCTGGGCTGCTGACCTGCCGGGAATGTGGGAATGCGTTCATTCCTATGATCCGCTGCTGGAACGGCAAGAGTCGCGTGGAATATGTGTGCCGTGGATACCACCGGAATGGAAAATCTTATTGTTCCTCCCACCGTATTCATGAGGAGGTGCTGGATGAACAGGTGCAGGCGTGTGCCGAAACTGTGCGAGAGCAGTGTGCCGAGGAAGTAGAGAAGCTGGCACAGCTGCAAAAATGTGGGCATTGAGGAAACCGATCCTCGACGCCCACATTTTGTCGTTACAGGAGAAAGTTCAAGTACTGGAACAAGAGATTGATGAAATAGTGATGGAGAAGATTATGCATCAAATCTAATCTGAGTTACTTTACAACTCTTGACTTTCCGCTCGGTAATTTTATCATCAGGTCCTACTTCACCAAAAAGCAGCGGAGATTCCGGATTGTGCTTATTGGAGTTCGTGAACACTGTTTTTCCGCTATAATTTGCGTAACAATACTTGCAACCATTTCGACATGTGTTATACGCTCCAATATCAAGACTCTCAATACATCCGCACTCGAGGCGTTGGTTCTTATCTTTTCCCACTTCAAGAGGGCAGTTGAGCAACCTGCTTAGCAAACGATCATCTATACAGCGAGCGTGCTCAATTCCGTATTCCTGCAACTCAATTCCCTCGGCGCAAGTATCAATTTGGAGGCCGTAGCTATGGGCGATTGCAGCGAGTTCTTCTGCAAGACTTCTTTGGACATTTTGTGGGAAATCATGCAAAGCCAAGCCAGAGACATTTCTTGATGTATTGCGATAAAAATCTATAAAACTAATCGTGCATTTTTTTGTATATGGGCTTAGTTCTTTTGCGATTTTTTCAAAATATCGGATGTGATACTCTGGAGTGTATGTATCGTTCAATAAAATGGGGTCATATCGCCAAATGACGCGATTAGGCCCAATCAAGTCCGATAATTTTTTGAATGCGGGAATGACATGGCTCTGCTTACTTGGGATGTGTGTTTCGACGTCCTGTGCATATGAATTAAGCGTAAACTGGAAGTAGTACATATAGTCTCGGAGCATATCCAGTTTTTCAAGCATGGGAATGGGATTTTTGGTCCAGAATACAATGCCATCTACTACATCGGGATTTAGAGGAATTTTGCTTATTTGGTGTGCGTTCATAGGATTACGAACCAGTACATATCCCTCCTTAAGTCGGTTAAAAAACCATTTCGAATAATATGTTGGAATATCGGTTCGACGACTGGCACTTATAATCACAAATCACACCTCTTTCCTAAACTCAAAAATTTTCCATTGAGCTTGTTGACAAGTAAGAATTGGCCACCATCCAAGCCTGCGTTCGCAATCACCTTCACAGTGCTCACCATCATAGCCAATACAGCATGTATGCAAGTCTTCTGTCAAAAACTTGACAGTATCCCAAGGATGGCGAAACTCATTATCTACTTCTCTGATTTTCTTTCCACGCCATTCATCTGCAAAGTGATAGTAGCTGTTCGGATCGTCATTTGAGCTAAAACCATTTCCAAGCATAGCATTAAAAAGTGCTCTTGTGCGGTTCACATCTCGTTCCAGACTGCCCAAATCAGTTCGCAAAGAAAACAGGAAGAAAACAGTGTTCCCGGCAGGCATTTTTTCGCCAAAAATCTGTCCAATGCGTCGCATCACACTGGCGGGGAACTCGCTTATAGACTTTGGGAAAATGTACACATCGGCAGAAAGTGTTTTAGCTTTGAAGAGACAGTCAATTGCATCATGACATATAAACTTCATGTCATCTTGATCCCGTGCACTTATCTGATATGCCCAATCGATTGTATCGATTCCCCGATATCGAATTCTGCACGACTCTGGTACAACATTAGCGAGTGCCCAGTAGTCAAGCATGCTTCCACACCCAATGGAGGTAACTGCTATGCTTGAGCCAAAATCCGCACGGTGGAGCAGTGCTTCATACATGCGCTTATACTCAAAAGAATATGCATATGCATAGCGAAGTAAATATAATTGTTGAATGTGAAGACTTGAATAATCAGGGATTCTGCCGGCATCATAATGAACGCTTTTTAAATCGCACAGCTTTACACCAGAGCGAGCGTAAGATTCAAAGTCGATCAAGATATTATCCAAGTAATCATTAATCGAAAGCATTTTACGCACCCCTCTTCGCTATAATCTTTGTTTCAGAAATTCCAAAAGCTGCATTTTCCAAAACGAAAATGCAGCTTTTAATTTGGTGCGGGCATGGGGACTCGAACCCCAACGGATTACTCCACGAGAACCTAAATCTCGCATGTCTACCAATTCCATCATGCCCGCATATGAGCTGCATTTCCACATCAGCTGTTTTTAGTGTATCATGTTATGTGATTATATGCCAGAAAAATCTTCACTGAGGTGACATCACCGAAATCCATCGTGTCTGCCAATTCCACCACGGGCGCGGGCGGCAGCCGGGGGCGGCTGCCGCTTTATTGTAGCATATCCGCGTTTCGCTTGTCAATCGCGCAGTTGGCGGCTGGCGGCGTAGGCGGCGCGCAGCGCCTGCTCATACTGGCTGTCGTTGACGAGCAGGAGGACGCATTCGCCGCACTTGAGCAGCAGGTGCACCGGCACGCCGCCGGACTCGACCGCCTGCACAAGTGCGGGGACCGACGCCGTGCTGCGGCACAGCGCGGCGAGCACGCTCAGATTCTCCCGCAGCGTGCAGCGCTTCGGCTGCAGCGTCTGCTGCGCCTGCTCCTGCAGGCGGTGCAGCGCCTCGGAGCCGGGTGCCATCGGCAAAATGGCCGCCGTCTCGCCGCAGACGCTCTGCAGGGAAAACGGCGCGATCTCCGCCTGGCGGCAAAGCGCCGCCAGCCCCTCCTCTGCGCCCGTCAGGCGCAGCAGGGCCAGCTGCCGCCGGCCGGCAAAGCAGATCTGCCGCGCGCCGGGCTCAAGCTGGGTGCGGACGAGCGTGCCGGGGGTCTCCGGCTCGAGTGTGCTGCAGATGCGCAGCGGGATCTGCGCGCGCTGCACCGGCGCGACGGCGTCCTCGTGCAAAACCTGCATGCCGACGCGCGAGAGCGTCTGCAGCTCCTCATAGCGCAGCTGCTCCACCTGCGCCGGGCGCTGCACGAGCGCGGGATCGGCCGCCAGCACGCCCGGCACATCCGTCCAGTTTTCGTACAGATCCGCGTGCAGCGCCGCCGCGGCCAGCGCACCGGTCACGTCGGAGCCGCCGCGCGGGAGCGTATGGATCTGGCCGTCCGGCAGCGCGCCGTAGAACCCCGGCGTCACGATCTTCCGCCCGTCGGCGAGCGAGCCCAGCGCGGCATAGGACGCAGCCGGGCGCACGCGGCCCGCCGCGTCGAACAGCAGCCAGTCTTTCGCGTCGACGAAGTCGAAGCCCAGCAGGTCCGCCATCAGCCGCGCCGAGAGATATTCGCCCCGCGAGACGATCCAGTCCCGCGGCGTGCGGCGGTCCATGGCGGCGTAGATCGCCTCGAGCTCCGCCTCGATGGGCAGCGTCAGCGCGCAGCCGTCGCGGATCTCGCGGTAGCGGTCGGCGACTCTGCGCCACAGGTCCCAGCAGCTCACCTCATACTGCAGGTGCGCATGGCAGAGATACAGAAGATCCGTGATCTTATGGTCGGCCGCGTGCCGCTTGCCCGCGGCCGACACCACGACCACCCGCCGCGCCGGGTCGGCCAGCACGATCTCGCGCACGCGCGCAAAGCCCGCGCTGTCGCACAGCGACGAGCCGCCGAATTTGGTCACTTTCAGCATGAACTTCCCTCCTTCCGGGAATGACGACGTTCGGGGAGACCGGGCCGCGCTCGCAGCCGGCTCCCCTGTGCATCCTATGCCGCGGTGTCGAATTCTGTCCTGTCCGCAGGGGCGAAATTTTTCGGAAAACGGGAGCAAATTCTGCTTTACTTTTTCCATTTGGTATGCTATTCTAACGAGGTAGCGCCCTGCGCTTACGACCCGCTTCCCAGTTTCGGGACACTGCCTGCTCACACGCAGGTCTTCTGCCTGCCCGATACTTGGATCCCGGGAATATTTTGAAAGGTGGAAACACAACTATGATGCGCAAAGAAGAAAAGACTGCCATTATCGAGCAGTACGCGACCCACGCCGGCGATACCGGTTCTCCCGAGGTCCAGATCGCTGTCCTCACCGCCCGGATCAACACCCTGACCGAGCACCTGCGGGAACACAAGCAGGACAACCACTCCCGCCGCGGCCTTCTGATGATGGTCGGCAAGCGCAGAAGCCTTCTCGACTACCTCGCCAAGAAGGACATCAACCGCTATCGTGCAATCGTTGCAAAGCTCGGCCTGCGTAAGTAAGTCATAAGAAAGGGCGGTCGGGCGACCGCCCTTTTTTACATCAACCCATCCACATGCGTGGGTTCCATTTAGCAGTTGAAAGTAGCGTCTGCGGGCGGACGCCAGTTTCAAGTGCTAAACCTCCCACGCAGCAACACAAAGGAGGTTCTTTCATGATCACCCATAAGCAGTATCCGAATCACCACATTTTTGAGACCGAGATCGGCGGCCGTACCTTCACGGTCGAGACCGGCAAGGTCGCAGAGCTCTGCAACGCAGAGGCCATCTGCCGCTACGGCGATACCGTCGTGCTCGTGACCGCCGTCGCCTCTCCCCTGCCGAAGGCCGGCATCGACTACTTCCCGCTGACCATCGAGGTCGAAGAGCGGATGTACGCCGTCGGCCGCATCCCCGGCTCCTTCAACCGCCGCGAGGGCAAGCCCTCCGACCGCGGCGTGCTGATCTCCCGCCTCATTGACCGTCCGATGCGCCCCCTCTTTGACGAAGAGCTGCGCAACGACGTCGTCCTGACTAACACCATTCTCGCGCAGGACTATGACAATCCTGTCGAGATCGTCGCCTCCATCGGCTCCTCCCTCGTCATCGCCTACTCCGACATTCCCTGGAACGGCCCGACCGCGACCACCAATGTCTGCTATCTCGACGGCAAATATATCGTGAACCCGTCGCAGGACGAGCGCAACGCCTGCGAGTGCTTCGTGACCATCGCCTCGACCCACGAGAAGGTCGTCATGATCGAGACCGAGGCCAACGAGGTCAAGGAAGACATCCTCATGGAGTGCATCAAGCTGGCCCACGAGACCAACGTGCACGTCGTTGAGTTCATCAACACCATCGTCGACGCCATCGGCAAGCCGAAGTTCACGTTTGAGAAGGCCGCCGTCAACCACGAAATGCTCGACGATCTGTGCGAGTACGGTCTGGACAAGATCGCCTACGCGCTCGACACCGACGACAAGAATGTCCGTGAAGCCCGCCTGACCGAGGCCGTCGTCGACTTCAAGGAGAAGTTCGGCGAGAAGTACGCCGACGACTGGGATGTGCAGATCGATGTCTGCCTCTACAAGATGCAGAAGAAGATCGTCAAGAAGTGGCTGCTCGAGGGCAAGCGCGTCGACGGCCGTACCCCGGACGAGATCCGTCCGCTGGACGCCGAGGTCGGCGTTCTGCCGCGTGTCCACGGCTCGGGCCTGTTCACCCGCGGCCAGACCCAGGTCCTCTCCGTCTGCACGCTGAACACGCTCTCCGCTGCGCAGAAGCTCGACACCATCTATGACGAGACCGAGCGCCGCTATATCCACCACTATAATATGCCGCAGTGGTCCACCGGCGAAGCCCGTGCGAGCCGCTCCACCTCCCGCCGCGAGATCGGCCACGGTGCGCTGGCTGAAAAGGCCCTGCTGCCCGTGATCCCGTCCGTCGACGAATTCCCGTACGCCATCCGCGTCGTCTCCGAGGTCGTCTCCTCCAACGGCTCGACCTCCCAGGCTTCCATCTGCGGCTCCACGCTGGCTCTGATGGACGCGGGCGTGCCCATCAAGCGCCCCGTCGCCGGCATTTCCTGCGGCCTCATCTCCGACAAGGAGACCGGCACCTGGCGGACCTTCACCGACATCCAGGGCGTCGAGGACTTCCACGGCGAGATGGACTTCAAGGTCGCCGGCACCACCGAAGGCGTCACCGCCATCCAGATGGACCTGAAGAACGACGGTCTGACCATGGAGATCATCGCCGACGCGCTCGAGCGCTGCCGCAAGGCCCGTCTTGAGATCCTCAACGAGATCATGATCCCCTGCATCGCCAAGCCGCGTGACCATGTCTCCGAGTTCGCGCCCAAGATGCTCACCATGAAGATCGACGTCGACAAGATCCGCGAGGTCATCGGCAAGGGCGGCTCCATGATCCAGAAGATCGTGGCAGAGTCCGGCGCGCAGGTCGACATCGACGACGACGGCACCATCCACATTGCTTCTCCCGACGCCGCCTCCTGCGACGCCGCCAAGAAGATGATCGACGACATCTGCTTCGTCCCCGAGGTCGGCAAGCTGTACTACGGCAAGGTCGTCCGCATCCTGCCGATCGGCGCGTTCGTAGAGCTCGCCCCGGGCAAGGACGGCATGATCCACATCTCCAAGCTGGAGAACCGCCGCGTCGAGAAGGTCGAAGACGTGCTGAACATCGGCGACATGACCTGGGTCAAGGTCACCGAGATCGACGAGAAGGGCCGCGTCAACCTCTCCCGCAAGGACGCCCTCAAGGAACTCGCCGCTGCTGCGGATAAGAAATAAGCATGATAAAAACCCCCGCCGGGCCCGAACAGGCCCCGCGGGGGTTTCTCGTTCTTCTGAGGCAGAAAGGCTCCCCTGGAAGGGGAGCCTTGGGGTCACGTTGCTGCCAGTACGAAGGTGATGAGCGTTGCGCAGATGGCGCAGGCGATCATTTCGTAGCGGAACTCCTGTCCGTCGTGGATGCGCTGGATGGCGCGGAAGGCGAAGATCGTGCCGATGAAGGCCGCGGCCAGCGCCAGGATCACGAAAACCAGTCTCATCCGTCCAGTCTCCCGCCGCAGGCCGTGCAGAACCGCGCGCCCTCCGCCGTGACCGCCGCGCCGCAATGCGGGCAGGTATTCGCATTTGTCTCCGCCGCAGGCGCCTGCGGGGCTTCCGGAGCCTCAGGCGCGGGTTCCGTCGTTTCCGGCGCTTCTTCCGGGGCAGGCTCCGTGACGACCGGCGCGGCCGGCTGCGCGGGCTGCGTCTCGGGCGTATGGACCGGGATCACGGGCGGCACCGGTGCGGACGGCTGCTGCGGCGCAGCTGCGCGCCGGTTCTGGATCTCCACATAGAACGCCGCGCTCAGAATGCCGAAAAACAGCGGGGCCAGCAGGCTGTAGGCCAGATTGAACACGAAGCGCACGATCTTGAACAGCACGCCGAGGTACGGGATCGCACCGAGCAGCGACAGCACCGCGATCCCCACGATCCACGCGCCGATCGCCAGCATGTCCGCGCCGAACATTTTGCCCTTGTAGCCCATGGTCTCGGCCTTCGAGACCTTGATGGCCTCGGTGGGCTTCACATCGTCGCGCGTCATGAGGATATAGGGCGTGAACCGGTATTCATACGCCCGGATGACGCCGAAGACGATGCCGACGACCGGGATCAGCGACCACAGGAAGATCCACAGATACATCCACGCCATGCCGCCGAGCACGTGCCAGACGCGCTCCTTGCGGAACGTGGAAAACAGATAGGCCGTCTTCGGCTCCAGCCCGGTGCGGTAGGTGTTGAGGTAGATCATCGCCATCGAAGCGTCCAGCAGCAGCGCCGCGCAGAACGCGACCGCCGGGACCCCGATAAAGCCGGCCTGCGCCGCAAGCAGCAGGACCCCCGCCAGCAGCGACAGCCCCCAGAGCCGGAACGGCCGCTTCATCAGAACGGAAAATGACTTTTGATACAGATCCTTGACCATGGAAAATTTCCTCCCTTTCGGTTTCTTCCATTTGTATTTCCATTATAAGAGGGCCGGGGCTTCGCTGTCAAGGCACGAAGCCCCGGCGTCTGTCTGTTCAGACGCCGGGGCGCGCATTTTGTTCCATTTACAGCTTCAGAAGCGCTTCGCCGGCCTTGTAGATATCGCCCGCGCCGACGGTCAGGATGATGTCGCCCGGCCGGGCGTTCGCCTGCAGGTAGGCCGTGACGCTCTGCAGACTCGGGCAGTAGACCGAGCCCGGGATCTCCGCGGCCAGATCCGCGGAGCTGACGCCCACGGTGTTCTGCTCGCGCGCGGCGTAGATATCGGTCAGCACCGCCTGGTCGACCGTGCGCAGCTCGTCGACAAAGTCCTGAAACAGCGCGCGGGTCCGGGAATAGGTGTGCGGCTGGAAGGCACATATGACGCGCTGGTAGTGCATCAGGCGGACCGCCTGCAGCAGCGCGTGCAGCTCGTTGGGATGGTGGGCATAATCGTCATAGACATCCGCGCCGCGGTAGCTGCCCTTATACTCGAGCCTGCGGCCCGCGCCATGGAAGCTGGCGAGCGCGGTCTTCGCATCCTCGCCGGAAATGCCGAATTTCCACGCTACCGCGCACGCAGCCAGCGCGTTCAGCGCGTTGTGGCGGCCGATGACGCCGAGGCGGACCTTCGCATACGGCTCGCCGCCGCAGATGACGTCAAACTCGCTGAAATCCTCCGAGAAGTTCTTGCCGTACACGGTGTTCGACGCGTCGAAGCCGAACGACAGATACGGCAGACCCTGCAGCGTGTCGCGGGTGTTCTGGTCATCGCCGTTGGCGACGATCAGCCCGTCCTCCGGCACGAGCGAGGCGAACGTGCGGAACGAATGCTCCACATCGGCAAGATCCTTGAAAAAGTCCAGATGGTCGGCGTCGACGTCGAGGATGACCGCGACCGTCGGGAAGAAGTTCAGAAAGGAGTTGCAGTATTCGCAGCTCTCGAGGATGATGGTGTCGCCCTTGCCGACGCGGTGGCCCGCGCCGAGCAGCGGCAGAAAGCCGCCGATCATGATCGTCGGGTCCAGCCCGGCCTGCATGAAAATATGCGTGAGCATGGAGGTCGTCGTCGTCTTGCCGTGGGTGCCGGCAACGCAGATGGCGTTCTTGTACGCCTGCATGATGTAGCCCCAGGCCTGGGCGCGCTCAAAGATGGGGATGCCTCTGGCGCGGGCAGCGGCGATCTCAGGGTTGTCGTTGTGCGCGGCAGCCGTGCGGATGAGGCAGTCGGCGCCCTCGATATTCTCGGCGCGGTGGCCAATCGAGACCTGGATGCCCTTGGCGATCAGCTCGTCCGTGGAGACGGAGGCGTTCATGTCCGAGCCGGAGATCTCCATCCCCATGCGCCGCAGCACCAGCCCCAGCGGGCGCATCGACACGCCGCCGATGCCGACCAGATGGCAGTGCTTCCCGGGCTGCAGATACTGCTCGATATGTTGACAGGAAGGATGTTCCATGTATGGTTCCTCCAAAAGATTTGAATTGCAAGCGCGCGCGATCGCGCGTATAATGAAACTGACAGCATTATATTATATACGGATTTCGGCAATAAAACAAGAAGTATTTCGGATTTCTGCGCGAAATGCGCGGAAGACGAGGGGGGATGAACATGCGGCCGGATGCGATCTTACAGACGCTGGAGCGTGCCGGGTTTGAGGCGCGGTACGTCGGCGGATGCGTGCGCGACACGCTGCTGGGCCGCCCGGTCCACGACTGGGACATCGCCTCGCAGGCGCTGCCGGAGGACGTCCTGCGCCTGTTCCCCCGCTGCGTCCCCACCGGGCTGCAGCACGGCACGGTGACGGTCCTTCTGGACGGTACCAGCGCCGAGGTCACGACCTACCGTCTCGACGGCGCCTATCATGACAGCCGCCACCCGGACGGCGTGCGCTTCGTCCGCAGTCTCGCGGACGACCTTGCCCGCCGGGATTTTACCATCAACGCCATGGCCATGGACCTGTCCGGGACCATCACAGACCTTTTCGGCGGCCGGGAGGATCTCGCCCGCGGCGTCATCCGCTGCGTCGGCGACGCGGAAACGCGCTTCCGCGAGGACGCGCTGCGCATGCTGCGCGCCCGCCGCTTTGCCGCGCAGCTGGGCTTTGCGCTGGAGGCCGGGACCGAGGCGGCCATCGGCCGCTGCGCCGGGCTCTGCGCCGCCCTCTCCCGCGAGCGCGTGCGGGAGGAGGCGGAGAAGACCCTGCTGTCCGACCGGCCGGCGCTCTTCGGCCGGATGCTGGAAGAGGGGCTGCTCGCCGCTTGCCTCGCGCCGCAGCAGGCGGATTTCTCCGCGCTCTCCGGTCTTCCCCGATCGCCGGAGGCCCGGTGGACCGGCGCGAAGCTCGCCTGCCCCGCGCTGCAGCCGGAGGCGTTCCGCCTGCCCGCAAGGCTCTGCCGCCTGGTGACCCTCACCGCCGCGACCTGGCAGGAGGGCCGGACAGAGCTTGGCTGGAAGCGGCTCATCGCCGCGCACGGCTGGGAAACTGCCCGCCTGCAGGCGGATATGCAGCGCACCGACGCCGTGCGGCAGATCGAATCGCGCGGCGACTGCGTCACCCTGCGCCAGCTGGCCGTCACCGGCGCGGATCTCCCGCAGCTGTGCGGCCGGGACGTCGGCCGGATGCTGCAGCTGCTTCTAGCATATGTGCTGGAGCACCCCGCTGAGAACCGCAAAGCGCACCTTCTGTCCCTCGCCCCGCAGCTTTGGCAGCGAGAATCCAAAAACAACAGTTGACTTTTGCCCTCCCCATCTGCTATAATAGTCCAGCAATGGAGGCTTAGCTCAGCTGGTTAGAGCGCTTGCTTCACACGCAAGAGGTCGACGGTTCGAGTCCGCCAGTCTCCACCATACTTGAGAAATCCGAACTTGATTCCGATAGGGAATGGGTTCGGATTTCTTGTTTTTATCAAGGACATTGAAGTTTAGTTTCGGGATAGAATAACATCAAATTCAGGAGGATATCCCCATGGAAAAGCTCATAAGCTGTGCGTTCAATATGGATACCGCCTGTGTGGAGCTTCGCTTCACGGACGGGAGCATTTGCTCCATCGACTGCACCGCCGTGGAGAACGAGGTGGCGGACAACCGCTTCCAGCGGGCGGAGCTGGACTATCTCATCTACAACGACCCGCTGGCCTATGCAGACCTCGTTCTGAATGGCGACGTTGAGGCGTATCTGAACGCTGTCACAGAATACCAGACCTACGAAAAATGAATATGAAAAGGGAGTGCGCCGAGCGCACTCCCTTACTTTTTCATGCCGTCTTTCTGTCTTGTTCTCTTGTGTCTTCAGCGTCTTTCTTCTCGTTCCACGCCGCCAGTTCCGCCTGCCCTTCGTCACTTTCGTAGTACGCCTGGATCATGGGCAGCAGGCAGCGGGCGATGCGTTCAATGGCGTAATCGGGAATCTCCATGCCACTGTTTTTCTGACCGCTGAATGTTGACATCGGTTCGCTTCTTCTCCTTTCCGAGCATGATCGCTCTCTTTTGAAATGAAAAGCAGACACGCTGTCAAGCAAGGCTTGCGGTGTCTGCATTGTGTCCTGTGTCTGAAATTGTGCTTTTATTATAGCAGCAATTTAGTTAAACGTCAACAGCTAAGGGAACGCGGTCAAGAGCCGATAAAAACCGAATACAGCCGACAGGGACGTTTCCAACAAGGAATGCTTCATCGGAGCGGTTTCTGTTCGAAAATCCTCAATTTCCCTAAGTCAAGAGCCAGAAAAATCGAGCGAAAAACGGCACTCTTGATGGAGCAGCGCCAGAGAGATAGCAAAACGGACAGCGGCAATCAATGGTCAAGATGAACGCTTCGCGCCATTGACAGCCGCCGCCCGTTTTGCTTTTCGGCAGACAAGGCGGGCAAGCACAGCTTGTGCCTGCCCGCCTGTATGGATTTTTGAGATTTCGCTTACGGCTTGATGAGAATGGCGCTCACATCCGCCATGCTTTCGCCGAGCGTGAACGTGACGGCCTTGCCGTTGTGGGTGAGCCGGTAGGCTTCGCCGCCCTCGCCCTTGTCCAGCAAATCGGAGAGCAGGAACGCTGACGTTGCGCCCTTGGTGACAAAGACGATCTTCTCCACGCCCTGCGCCTTGAGAGTGCGGATGCCGCTGAGTCTGCCCGTGAGAATGGCAAGGTCCTCGTCAACGGTGACGGTCAGCACGCCGCCCTTCTGCTCGGCCGTGTAGGCAATGTCCCTGCCGTCCTTGGCGGTCACGCGGTAGAGGGGAGAAGCTATTAACCGGCTTCCCTCATCCGGCATGGTGTGGGTCTCCCCGCACTGGTCATACCGCACGCACTTTGCCGTCTTGGTGCCGTCGTGCGCATAGGTCGCATCGTTGTTGGAAACATAGTCCTCAAAGAGATGCCCGAGCTTGCTGTCCGTGTCCGTTACCGTGTCCGTTTCCATGCAGTCCCCCGTGCCGTAGCGCACGCACTTTGCCGTCTTCGTGCCGTCCTGCTCGCAGGTGGCATCGTTGTTGGAAACATAGTCCTCAACCTCAAAGAAATGCCCGAGCTTGCTGCCCGTGTCCGTTACCGTGTCCGTTTCCGTGCAGCCGCCCGTGCCGTAGCGCACGCACTTTGCCGTCTTGGTGCCGTCCTGTTCGCAGGTGGCGTTGTTGTCGGAAACATACGCCTGCCCTGCAAAGCTGTGGTTCAGGGCGGGGATATCCTCGGTTTTTGTATGGGAGGAGCTGGTGCAGGTGTAAGTCCTGACCCCCTTTCCCGTGCAGGTGGCGGGCGTCGTCACCGTGCCGCTGTCCCATACAAAGTCTCCGGTGGGGTTGGTGACCGTTTTGTTGGGAGTTCCCGACATGCGACTGCTGGGCGCGTAATATTCGATTTTTCCGCCGGGGTTCAGCGCGCAAATATCCGGCTCCACCTCTGCGCCGGGTATCCGGCTTCCGTCCGCGTTGCTGCCGCCGTCGCCGATGCCTGCGCCCGCTCCGTCAATATCGTCTTCAACGCCGCCCCGCACCTTCAGCTTCGTGTCGCCGGAAACGGTGATGTCGTTTCCTTTACTCCGCAGACCGCCGCCGATGCCTGCGCCGTTTACGCCGCCGCTAGCATTGACCTCGCCGCCGGTGATCTTGATGTCGCTGCCATCTCCTGTGTGGCCGCCGCCGATGCCTGCGCCGTTTTTGCCGCCGATGGCGTTGACCTCGCCGCCGGAGATAGTGATGTTGCTGCCACTGCCGTGCTGTCCGCCGCCGATGCCTGCGCCGTTGAGGCCGTTGGTGGCCCCGACCTTGCCGCCGGAAATGGTGATGTTGCTGCCGTTGCCGCCGAGGCCGCCGCCGATGCCTGCGGCGGCGAGGCCGCCGATGGCGTTGACCCCGCCGCCGGTGATGAAGATGTTGCTGCCGTCCTTTCCGCTTCCGCCGCCGATGCCCGCACCTTGTTGGCCGCCCCAGGCGGTCAGCTTGCCGTTCTTGTCCTCGTCCGCAATGGTCAGGCTGCCGCCGTTGTTCTTTTCAAGGCCGGCATGCTCATAGCCACTCCTGAGCGTGCTTCCGCCGTTCAGCTCGATGCTGACATTGCCCTCGCCGGTGGTGGAAACGGCGGCCTTGCCCTTATCGCGCACGTCGATGTTCACATCGGAGAGGGTGACGTTTGCGGTCTGATCCTTCTCCGCGTTGATGGTGACGTTGTTTTCCTTAGAGGTTCCCGTAATGACGGGCGCGCTGTCCGGTACAGCGGCTCCGCCTCCCTGCCTGACCGTCTGCCCGCCGCTCTCGGCGTTTACGGTGATGTCGCCCTTGCCGATGTCCCAAGTATCCGCCAGCGCCGACACGGGCAGGCTGGCGAGAAGCAGCAGCGCAAGGAGCGTTGATACGATTTTCCTTTTCTTCATGTGTAAAAGCCTCCTTTGTTGTTCTGATTGGTCGCCTCGATTCCTTTTTGATGTGAATCCTTATACACAGCCATTTTACCAGACAATGCTGAAATTTTCAATAACTTGTTCGGACAAGGACCTGCTTTTGACGCGCCGCCGAGGGGGATAGCAGAAGGAAGTGGCAAGCAGGGCAAAGCGGTACCCACTTTGCTGCTTGCCAACCTGCGAACCCTGTCGTCTTCACACTTGGCAAGCAAGGTGGCTTGGAGCCACTTTTCGCTTGTTGGGGAAATTTGTCCCCAAGCCCCTTTGAACGATTTTTGCAAAATCGGCTGCGCTCCTGCGGAGCTTTCTTCGCCTGCGGCGCGTCAGAAAATCGCGGTGTTATGTGAATATGACATTGACGCATTCTCTGTTTCCGGGTATACTTGAAACAGAAAAGGAGGTGACGCAGCCTTGAAAATCATCGGTGAACGGCTCAGGAGCTTGCGCGAAAGCGTCAGGCTCTCGCAGGCGAAGCTGGCAAAGGAATTTGACGTTTCCCAATCCGCCCTTGCCCGGTATGAAATCGACGATTCCACGCCCTCCCCGGAGGTTTTTCTGAAATACGCCGACTACTTTGACGTATCGCTGGACTACATTTTCGGCAGGACGGACGACCCCCACGGCATGATCTATAACAACTGTGTGAAGCTCGGCCTGAACAATCCCGAAATGGCGCGGTTCGTGGAAATGTGCTTCGACCCCGGCTCGGCTATGAACGAACGATTGAAGGCAACGCTTGTGCAGATGCTCTCGGAGGTGGACGCAAAATGAAAGCCGTGATTTACGCCCGCTATTCCTCTGACAGCCAGCGCGAGGAATCCATCGAAGGTCAGCTCCGCGAGTGTACGGAGTATGCCGAACGAAACGGCATCACCATTCTCCGCAGCTATATCGACAGAGCGTTGTCCGCCAGAACCGCAGACAGACCAGAATTTCAAAATATGATAAAGGACAGCGAGCAAAAGCTGTTCGATGTGGTGCTGATATGGAAGCTCGACCGTTTCTCCCGCGACCGCTACGACAGCGCACACTATAAACGGATTCTCAAAAAGAACGGCGTGAAGGTCGTATCCGTCAAGGAGAATATCTCCGACGGGCCGGAGGGTATCATCCTTGAATCCATGCTGGAGGGATACGCCGAATACTACTCTGCGGAGCTGTCCGAAAAGATACAGCGCGGGCAGAAAGAGAACGCGCTCAAATGCAAAAACAACGGCGGAAATACGCCGCTAGGGTATGTGGTAGGCACAGACGGCGTGCTTGCCGTCGATCCTCTGACCGCTCCGCTGGTAACGGAGATATTTACTCGTTATGACAGCGGCGAGAGCATCAGCGAGATCACGGCTTCGCTGAACGGACGTGGGCTGAAAACGAAAAAGGGCAAGGCGTTCAAAATCGGCGGGGTCAGTCTGATCCTCAAAAACAGGAAGTACATCGGAGAGTACCAGTATGGGAGCGTGATCATCCCCAAAGGAATCCCTGCAATCATTGACGATGACTTGCTTGACCGGGTGCAGCGGCGTATGGCGTTCAACAAAAAAGCCCCCGCCAAAGCCAAAGCGACGGAAGAATATCTGCTGACAACGAAGCTGTTCTGCGGAACTTGCGAACGGCTGATGGCCGGGGAAAGCGGCACCAGCAGCACAAAGGGCGTCAAACATTATTACTACAAATGCGGCGGTGCGAAGCGAAAGCTGGGCTGCAAGCGAAAATCTGTCAGAAAGCATTGGATCGAACGGGCGGCAGTCCTTGTGACGGTGCAGCGCGTATTGCGGGATGAGGAAATCAGCCGCATTGCGGAAGCAATCGTGGCCTTGCAGGAAAAGGAAGATACCTCGCTCCCAGCCATGCGCCAGCAGTTGACTGGATGTGAAAAAGCCATTGACAATATGCTCAACGCCATTCAGATGGGCGTGCTCACCGCCTCCACAAAGGAGCGGCTGGAGAAGCTGGAAATGCAGCGGGAAGAGTTGAAGCTGTCCATATTGCAGGCACAGATGGCGAGACCGCGCTACACAAAAGAGCAGGTAGTCAGTTGGATCAGCCGCTTCAAGTATGGCAACGTAGACGACCCGCAGTATCAGAAGCAGATCATCGACACGTTCATCAATTCCATCTATGTGTTTGACGATAAGCTGGTCTTTACCTACAACTTCAAGGACGGAACTGAAACGATCACACTTGCGGAAATTCAGGCGGCCTTCGGTTCGGATTTAACTCAAGTCGCTCCACCAAAAAGAGAAGACACGCTTATGCGTGTCTTCTCTTTTTGGCGGAGTGCGGTCTGTGCAGCAGACCGCACTCCATTTTTTATAAGGGTTCACACGCCATTGGGGCTGGATTCTCCGCTCCGGCTTTCACAGCTCCCCGATGTACTCCAGCACGCATTCGCGGAGGCGGGAGATGCCGGGGGGGAGCTGCTCGCGGGGGTGCAGGCCCATGCCGAGCTCGCGGCTGACGCAGGGGCGGACCGGCAGGGTCTTGACGCCCGTGAGCTTGCCGCGGATCATCATCTCCGCCATCATCGAGATGCCGAGCCCCTTGCCGACCATGCGGATGACGGTCTCGTCGTCCACATAGCAGGGGCGGATGATGGGCTCGACGCCGTATTTCCGGAACGCCGCGCCGACGTCGATATCGAACCGGCCGTAGGGCATCAGAAATTCCTTGCCCGCAAAGGCCTCGATGGGGAAAAAGTCCCGCCCGTTCGTCGGATAGTCCGCGGGGAGGATGGCGTACATCGCGTCGTCGTGCAGCGGCGTCCAGTCACAGGCGAAGCCGCTCTGGCGGGCGGCGAAGATCACGTCCGTCTGCCATTTTTCCAGCAGCTCAAACGGCTCGAGCTCATGGTCAACCGTCCGCAGATCCACGTCGATATGCGGGCAGACGCGGCGGAAGCGGTACAGGATCTCCGGCATCCAGCGCATGGCGATGCTCGCGTAGGCCGCGACGCGGATGGTCCGGGTCGATTTTTCCGTGATGGCGGCGATGCGGTTCTCCAGCTTCGCGTTCGCGCGCAGAAATTCCCGGATGGCAGGCATCAGGGCCTCGCCTTCCTCGGTCAGGGCGATACCGCTGTGGTCGCGCCGCACGAGCGTCAGGCCGATCTCGCGCTCGAGACTGTCGACCAGGTGCGTCAGGCCCGACTGCGTATAGCCGACCACCTCCGACGCCTTGGAAAAGCTGCCGAGGTCAACGGCGGTCATCAGGATCTCCAGTTTTTTACTGTCCATAGTTGGCTCCTTCCGGATGGGGTATGACGGATGGTATTACGAATCGTCATATAACTATTATAATCCCGCGTTTCACTTTTGCAAGTATATCCTTTATAATCAGTTCATAAATAAAGGAGCTGATCGCTATGACTGTGAAAAAATTGACCATGCGGCAAAAAATTCTGGTGGCCGGGACGCTGTTCGGTATGTTCTTCGGCGCCGGCAACCTGATCTTCCCCGTCCATCTCGGCCAGCTGGCGGGCCGGAACGTCATCCCCGCCATCATCGGCTTTATCGTCACTGCCGTCGGCATCCCCATCTTCGGCGTGGCCGCCATCGGCATCACGCACTCCGATGGGCTGCAGACGCTCTCAAGCAAGGTCGGCAAGGGCTACGGCATTTTCTTCACCTGTCTTCTGTATCTGACCATCGGCCCGCTGTTCGCCATCCCCAGATGCGCGACCGTCTCTTTCACGACCGGCGTGGCGCCCATGCTGCTCGACCCGTCCAAAGAGTGGCTTGCGCTGCTCATTTTCTCGGCCATTTTCTTCGCGTTCGTCCTGTTCTTCTCGCTCCGCCCCGGCAAGATCACGGTCTGGATCGGCAAGATCATCAACCCCATCTTCCTTCTTTTCCTCGCCGTGCTCGTGATCGCCGCGCTCACCAACCCCGGTGCTTCGATCGCCGCGGTCGAGCCTGTGGAGGCTTACGCGACCGGGACCAGTTCCTTCTTTTCCTCCTTTATTGAGGGCTACGGCACCATGGACGCCATCGCCGGTCTGGCCTTCGGCATCGTGGTCGTCGACGTCATCCGCCGCATGGGCGTGGACAATGACGACGCTGTCGCCGTCGACGTGCTGGGCTCCGGCGCGCTGACGGGCATCCTGATGGCCGTCATCTACATCGTGACCATCCTCATGGGCACGCAGTCGCGCGGGCTGTTTGAGATCTCCGACAACGGCGGCATCGCCCTGACGCAGATCGCGGGCCATTACTTCGGCGGCGTCGGCCAGATCATTCTCGCCGTCACCATCACCTTCGCCTGCCTCAAGACCTCCATCGGCCTCGTGACCTCCTGCTCCGAGACCTTTGTCAAGATGACGCACGGCAAGCTCTCCTACAAGGCCTGGGCCATCCTCTTTACGCTGTTCTCCTTTGCGGTCTCCAACGTGGGTCTGAGCGCCATCATCGAGTATTCCATCCCCGTGCTCATGCTCATCTACCCGCCTGCGATCGCGCTGATCATCCTGGCCTTCATCGGCAAGTTCTTCCACCATGACAAGGCCGTCTATATCTCCGTCATGGCCTTCACCTGGGCTGCCGCGATCTTCGATTTCATGAAGACGCTGCCCGCAGGCGTGCAGAGTTCGCTGCATCTCGACCGGCTGGTCGCCTTTGCCCGGCAGTACCTGCCGCTGTTCGACCTGAACCTCGGCTGGCTCCTCCCCGCCTGCCTCGGCTTCGTTATCGGCCTCGTTATCCACTTCAGCGGCCGCAAGAGCCGCTGATCCCCCCAAAAAACATCCCCGCCGGAGCTCATAGAGCTTCGGCCCTACAGGATACAGAGCAAATCATAAAATCCAATGCAAAAAGGTGCAGCCTGACAGATTCAGACTGCACCTTCTATTGATGCAGATATTCTACAGCAACTAATTACAAATTTGATACCCACCGTATCAGGCGGCGCGTAGTCAGACATACGTGAGGTAACTCCCGAGTGGAACGCCAGACGAACATATTGGTTCTTGTCTGAATGCAGACGCAGAAAGCACCCCGCGTCCCCACGCACTCTTTTCTCCCCTATCTTTTCTCTTGCAAGAGAAAAGATAGGGCCGCCGGAGGCAACGAATGCCTCATGCCAAAATCCCCACTTGACCTTTCCCGCATTCTGTGCATTATTTTGTAGAGAGAAGACAAGAAGGAGGACGCTCATGAAACGTTCAGAGATCAACAAAGCACTCAGGGAGCTCGAGGCCATGTGCCGGCAGGAGCATTGCTATCTGCCGCCGTTCTGCAATTTTACGCCCGAGGAATGGAAGACGAAGGGTCATGAATACGACGAGGTGCGCGACTGCATGCTCGGCTGGGACATCACGGACTACGGTCTCGGTGATTTCGACAAGGTTGGCTTCTCGCTCATCACCATCCGCAACGGCAATCGCGCCATGCAGGACAAGTATCCGAAGGTCTATGCGGAAAAGCTGCTCTACATGAAGGAAGGGCAGTATTCCCCAAACCATTTCCACTGGTACAAGACCGAGGACATCATCAACCGCGGCGGCGGCAACGTGCTCATCCGCGTCTACAACAGCCTGCCCGACGAGTCCATCGACAAAGTCTCCGACGTGACTGTCCACTGCGACGGCAAGGCCTATACCGTCCCGGCCGGCACGCAGATCCGCCTGACCCCGGGCGAGAGCATCCACATCCCGCAGTACCTGTACCACGACTTCAACGTCGAGCCCGGCTCCGGCCCCGTCCTGCTCGGCGAGGTCAGTCAGTGCAACGACGACAATACCGACAACCGCTTCAACCCGCCGGTCGGCCGTTTCCCCGCCATCGAAGAAGACGAGCCCCCCTACCGCGGGGTGGTTTGACGCTTACGTTTTTTTCGCGTGTGTGTCAGGTTGTGCGTCATATCCAAAAGGAAAAGGAGCGGGACACGCGCCCCGCTCCGTAGCTGTTTTCCGATTATTTGTTGAACAAAAAGCTAACATCCGATTCGAGAGTTCTAATTCCATTTTCATAGTTATTTACAGTATCTGCTAATTGTTCGAAGCTTCCTGACGGATTCGTATAAAACTCCACATAGGATTTGATTGCAGAGTAGTAATCTTTGAGTTTGGGATAATATGTGTAGTCGTCATATTCTTCGGTCAGAGTTTGAAGGACTTTCTCTGCTTCGTTCATGTTGGCTGTAATTGTATCGTAATCACCGCGAGCAGTGATTGCACTTTCTACAATCCAGAGAGAATACTGCCAATCTGATTTTGCTAACCATGCGTCAAAACCGAGAGAATCGCCTGCTGCCTTAAGTTCATCCTCAGTAAAGCTGCTGACTTCTTTAGACATTTCATAATAGAATGAAGACGAATATGTATCGTCTGCTTCATAAATCCCGAAATACCACGCATTGTAGATATCGCCCATTCCAGAAACGCACAAATCTGCGACTTCCTTTAATTTTACATATGCCTCTTTAGCGTTTGTATAAATAATCTCGTCTCTGACTTTTTCAAATTGCTCTCGTGCTTCAACAAGGGTCAGTCTGTTTTCAACTTTCTCTTTTTCAGCGTCTGTCAGAATACCGTAAAGCTTTTCTGCGTTTGCAATTGCATCGCCGCTATCAACGGATACTTCTCCAATTGCAGAAATTGCGTCTTCTGCGGATTTTACTGCTTCGCTTTTTCCGCATGCACATAAAGATACGCACAACACTATTGACACGATAAAAATTACTGCTTTTTTCATGGCTGAGAGTCTCTCTTTCTATTTCTTTATCTTTATTATAATACTTGATGCTCCAACAGCAGCTCCATATTCATGTACATAACCTGAAACGGTATCTGCATTTCTACGCAGCCTTTTGGCAATTTTAGTAAAGGCAAGCCTGCCTTGATAAAACTGCCACATTCGCTCTTTTTCCTTTTGGGCGACTTTCGTTCCTTTGAACGCCCATTTTTCAACACTCCTGTTTTTGCGTTAAATTTTGTACTGCTATCCGAATTGGCGTTGCTACGCCTTTCATCTGTATGTATTTTGCAACAGTAGACCCGCTCCTGCCGAGCTTTCGTCCAACAGCAGCGTATGTGCCGAGTTGTGCATACAGACGGTGCATTTCTACAATTTCCTGTGGTGTTACGCGTGGCGCGCTCATTCTTTGTCAACCGTTTCGTCGGAAACTCTCACCTGTGCAACTGGCTCGGCTGCTACAATGACTTTTTTAGTCCTTTCCTTGGCATTCGTTTGCGCGAGCAGGCGATTATCTGTATCAGATATAGCAGTAGCAAAAGAATGCTTGATTCTTTCGAGACCAGATAAAGGAGTTGCGCCGAACCGCTTCAGACGCTCATTGTCTTCTTTAATTTTCTTAAAGAAGTTGTCTGGAATGATAATAATATCACGTTCCAAGTCGATGGTAACACGTATTTCTAAAATCCTCCAACAAAAACAAAATGTACAGCCTGTGCAAATGTCACAAGAACTGTATCCTTAATTATATATAAATATATATTCTGTCAATAGTTTCTGCGAAAAAATATGGAAAATGTTTGAACTGTATGAATTATGATTAGAAAGCAGAAATTGAACAGAAAATTGATGAAATGATGAATAAATCTGATAATAATGTATGAATATACTGAAAAGTAATGATTTTAAGCAAAATTAAGTCATAACGGTGACGGTGAAAAGAAAAGCATCTCCAAAATACCAAAGGTCAGGCGAAATGATTTTTTTCTGTCATGGCTTTATATATGTAAAATCTCTTTTGGAGTCTTGATAGCTTCGCCTCCATGATTAAAACGCTCAATGTCCAGCCGATTTTCATCGCCAGCCGGAGGAGTGCTTGGTCATTTTCATAAGTCTTGTAAAAATCGCGTATCTGGCGCACATTGCGTGGGGAAAAGCCTGTGCGGTCAGGGAAATTCGCCTGCAAAAATTCTGCGGCAGCGACGGCTGCGCCCTTCTCCGGGCGCTGGCTAATGGCCTTACTAATGGCATACACTTCATCCATTTGCGGAAGATTCTGCGCAAGAATTGCGACCAATTCCCGGTACATCGTGCCGTAATCCACAGGTTTTCTGACGTTCATGGTTTCTCCTTTCTGCGCCGCTGCGCATCGTATATTTCGTCATTTTGCGAATAGCCTGCTACAATATTTTGTGGTATGATCATCCCGTTCGTTTGATTCTTGCGAAGGGAGAGCAACCATGCAGTACACCGATAACGAAGCCACCCTGATCGGCGGCCTGATCTCAACCTATTTCTTTCAGCCTGCCGTATCTGCGTCTTTGAAAGACGCTTACAGCCGTGTTTTGGAGCATCTGCATCAAAATGCTCTCACTTCTTCTGACCTTCAGCAGATCCGAAAGGCTGTGAATTTTCTGATGCCCATGTGTCAGGCGAACCGGCAGATCCAGCGGGAGCTTATGGGTATCAATGCACGGACAACAGCGCTTTTGAATATCTCCCGATGACGGCAAGCGCCATTTTATAATCAGTAAACAGACAGAGCGAAAAAACGGCGTCAATGTCGTTTCTTCGCTCTGTTTCTTTTCCTGTCTGACTTCTTATTCAGACTCATGCGGCAGTGTGCCGTATTCCTTGAATGCCTCGATTCGATGGTCGTTCGTGAGCGACTGCATCATCTGTTTGGCACTGGCATTTAACCGCAGGAGCCGTTCGCTTTGCGGTACGCCCTGGCGAATCAGTTCGGCGTTGATGCTTTCCATATTTGCAAGCACGATCAATTGCTGCAGGCTTGCTTCATCCCGGATATTGCCCTTGGAGTCCGGATGCGCCTGCCGCCATTCTTTTGCCGTAATTCCAAACAGCGCGACGTTCAGCACATCCGCTTCGTTGGCGTATGTATAACTCTGCCGCTGCGGCGTCACGTCCGGCGGGATCAGCATATCTTTGATCGCGTCGGTGTGTACCCGGTAATTGATCTTTGCCAGCGTCCGGTTGAGGTTCCAGCCCAGCGCGAGACGGCTGTTCTCGTCATTTTTCAGCCGCTGATAATCCTTGATAATATACAGTTTGAACTCGGCTGAAATCCACGAGGCAAATTCAAATGCGATATCCTTTTGTGCAAATGTTCCACCATAGCGCCCCGCTTTAGAAACGATTCCGATGGCTCCAGTCGCTTCGATCCATTTCTTTGGAGACATGGTAAACGCATTCGAACCAGCCTGCGTTCTAAACCCGTCGAATTCGACGGGTTTGAAATCCGGGTTGTTGAGCTGCTCCCATAGGCCGAGGAATTCGATCGTATCACGGTTGCGCATCCAGTTTTTTATCACGTCATCCGGCGCATCGCTTTTGTACCGTGCAATATCCGTCAGTGAAATATAGTCGTTGCTATCGCCGGTAGAAAGAACCGTGATCTCCGTTCCTTTGGCATGAATACTGTCCCTGAATTTCTTTTGTGCGGGCATATATTTCTCCCCTATCTGTGCGGCTTCTTAAATATAGTCTCATATGTTATATCTATTATACTGAATATGGCGTTTTCCGTCGAGAGTAAAAACGCGTATGTGTGTATTTTTTATAATACCGATCCGCACGGGATGCTGTGACCACTATCGCTCCAATCGTTGCTTGATTTCCGCGCCGTCCTTGATCTGCACCAGAATCTCATCAGTGGAGAGGACTGTCACGCGCTCTACGATCTGCCGGACGGCGTTTTCTTTCCATTCTGTGATCGTGGATGCAGCGCTCTCTATGGCTTCTTCTGCCTGCTTCATGCGGGTGCAGACGCGGTCTGCGTCGGCGCTGCCTTGCAGGATCGCTTCTTTCTGCTTTTTGAGTGCAGTCTGCTCGGAAAGGATTCCTGCAAACTGTGTGTTGCAGGATTCTTTATCTTCGGCATCAATGGCTTCCGCCAGAATCTGTTGGAACCGCTCGTCGAGCTGTTCCAGCCGACGCTCGATATCGGCAAGGCTCATGGTCTGCCCCTGCACAGGCAAGAGCTCCAAGGAAACTGCATTCCTGATATGGTCGAGCAGAGCCGGTTTGTTGCTCATTGCGGAGTTGATCGCTGCCAGAATTGCATTTTGGAGTGGTATTTCACGCAGCGTTGGTGATTCGTGGCAGTATTTCTTACCGTATTCCAGGCGGCTGATGCAGCGCCATTCGTGATAAATATTTCCCTTGATATTTCGCGTTTTGCGGCGATAGAGCGTGCCACATTCGCCGCAGAACACTCGGTCGGATAGAGCGTACTTGCTGGTGTAGCAGGAGCGTCCTGTCACAGCCTGTTTGGATGGGCTGCGCAGGGCGCCGCGCCTTGCCATTTCTGCCTGTACCGCTTGATACTGTTCTTTGCTGACGATGCCTTCATGATGGTCTGGCATGTAGTACTGTGTCATTTGCCCGATATTTTTGACGATCTTTTTGCTGATGACATCGGTGCAGAAAGTCTTTTGCAGCAGCACATCGCCGCAGTATTTTTCGTTGGTCAGGATGCCTTTGATAACGGAGATCGACCAATCGGCCGTGCCAAGGACGGTCTTGATCTGGTTTCCTTCCAGCCAGTCCTTCAGGTTGCGCAGGCTGGCGCCGTCCTTGTATCGCTCATAGATCTCGCGCACCACTTCGGCCTGCTCAGGGATGATGCAGAACTTGCCGTCTGCATCTTTTTTGTAACCGTAAAGCCAGTGGCATGGAATTTTGAGCGTCCCGACCTTTGCATGCATCTGTCGGCCACGCCGGATGTTGCCGGAGATGGATTCGCTTTCGGACTGTGCCATCGCGCCGTACATCGTTATCATAAATTCGCTGTCGGGCGGCAGCGAGTTGATATTCTCTTTTTCAAAGAGGACTCCGATGCCAAGCTGCCGGAGGATGCGCGTATAGTTGATGCAGTCGAGCGTGTTGCGGGCAAATCGTTGGATGGACTTTGTAAGAATAAGGTCAATCTTTTTCTGTTTGCACTGACGAATCATCCGCAGGAACTCTGTGCGCTTTTTCGTGGACGTGCCTGTGATGCCTTCGTCCGCAAAAATACCGGCCATTGTCCATTCTTTGTTGGACATGATTTTATCGGTGTAGTATTCACACTGGGCTTCGTAGCTGCTCGCCTGTTCTTCCTCTTTTGTGGAGACGCGACAATACGCTGCGACACGAAGCTGCTTTGTGACCGCAGCCGTTTGCTGCAATTCTGGCTTGGGTGGAATGATAATGACACGCGGTTTTTCGTCTGTCATGCAAGATCTTCCTTTCCTACAATCTGTCCATTCTTGAGCTGCAACCGCACCGACTGGCGCGTCACCAACACAGCGGAGACGGCGCTTTGCAGCAATTCCGCATTGAGTTCTGCCGTACATTCAAAGGCTGTGAACAGCCGCCGCAGGCGCTCGGTTTCGTATTCTTCATTGCCAATGGCATCATACTGTTCCTGCGCCAGCTTGCAGATTATGCTTCTGGCAGCATCCTCGTCGAGCGGTTGTGTGTTCAGAATATCGTACAGCTCGACCTGCGTAGTGCTGTGTATCGGCGGAGGCTGTTTTTTTGGCTGCGTGATACGCTCTGGCTGTTCTGCCAGCCTGCCAAGCAGTTGCGTGACCTGCTGTTCGATTTCCGGGGTAGGTGGTTTGGAGCATACACGCTTGAGTGCTTTCTGCGCAGGTGTCCGCTCTGGCAGACGCT
>ERZ507039.252-NODE-252-length-21877-cov-4.630006_pt1 | contig 21877 bp, 19 predicted proteins | sample MGYA00512872_ERZ507039 | MGnify/ENA metagenome assembly ERZ507039
ATCATATACATAGCTCTCCATTTCCAAACTATAGTATATGAAAAAAATCAACCAGTATTGGCGCATTTTATTTTGGTCAAACTGGTTGATTATATATTGGCATTAACAATATCCAAACATGACGATTAAGGTATCAGACCTTGAGCGTTATGCAAATGCTCACGGACACCCAGAATTCAAATCACATTCCATTCGACGCTGTCCAAGAGCTAAACAATATATCGACCAAATCAACGCCAATAATCAGGTGACATTGGAAACAACAATCGTCACATGGAGACAGCTAGATGTCGATGCTTTTCTGAATCTGAACCGTTCAAGAAGTGATTTGAAAAATGCTCTGATTCAACGTGACAACTATTATGGCGAAGTATGCCGCAGTGCTGGAGAATTTCTCAGGGACAAAAAGCAGCTGGAAGTTAAAATCACACGTATGAATTCTGAAATCAACAATTTAAAGAATCAGATTGCTGAATTAGAGCAGATGAATACCAAGAGAATCAATCGGTATTCACAGGTAATGCTTTCAAAAATGAAGAAGGTTCTGGATACGTATGTTTATCCAGATATCGCAAATGAGATTCTGAAAAAAGAAGGATTAGGCTCTTTGTTCGGTCTGTACGTCAACCCTGAAAGTGTCGAATCAGAAATGATTACGCCTGAATCTGTACTTGAAACCACCGGCAATCAAAACATTTCAGATGAAGACGATACAGTAGACTCTATTCAGGATCTGATGGGAGGTTTTGACGATGAGTAAGAAAAGAATCTTTGCGGAAGAACATCCTGAGTACCTGAAGTACTGGGATTTTGAAAAGAACACGCTCGATCCATACAAAATTGGACCGATGTGCAACGAAAAAGCCTACTGGAAATGCGAACATGGGCATCGGTTTGAACGTATAGTTTTTAATGTGTCTAGAGGAAACACAACCTGTCCAGAATGCAAAAAGCGTTCAACAATGGTTATTTCAAAACCTGGAATCATGAAATTCTGGGATAAAGAAAAAAACACACTTGATCCTGAAATCACTCCTGCAAGAAGTAATGAATATGCCTGGTTTAAATGTCCTAAATGTGGATATTCATGGAGGACTCAGATATGTGGACGTTTAAGAACGGACAAATGTCCAGCATGCGAGACAAATAATGTTATAAGAAAAGGAGTAAATGACTTCCGAACAGTTTCCCCTCAACTCGCATTGGATACATCAGATGAATTGAATCCTGATATTGATTTAAATAAACTTGGAATAGGCTCAAAAACAAGAATCCATTGGAAATGTCATATATGTGGATTTGAATGGGATGCTCCTATTCATGGACGTGCACATCCCTATAATGGTAATAACGGAATCGCTGCTTGTCCTGCCTGTGCTAAAGTCCGCAGAAAAGATGGATATGATGTTGATTATCCGGAACTAGTGCCTTTATATTCTCCAAATAATCCAATACCTTTAAACGAAGTACGAGGGGTAAAAGCAAAATTTTTATGGATTTGTCCAAAGTACGGTGAATATGAACAAAAACTTGGGCACATGATTCGTGCTTTAAAAAATGGTACTATAGGATGCCCATATTGTAACGGTTTTAAAGTCCGTCGTGAAGATAGTGCTGGAGCAAAGTCACCTGAACTAATCAAAGAGTGGGCCTCATCAAATGAATCAACCCTATATGAATATGCACCTAACTCCAAATATCTTGCTACTTGGTGTTGTCCTGACTGTGGAACAAAATGGAAAGCTCCTATCTATGTAAGAGTTCAAGGATATGGCAAATGTCCTACCTGTTATGGTAATAAGACATTTAAGGAACGATATCCTGAATTAGAAAAGTTTTATGCCAAAGATAACACGCTTCCTTATGAAGATGCTATTGTTTCTGATTATACTCCGAGAAACTGGATCTGTGAAAAAGGTCATGAATTCACGGCTTCATTTTACAAAATTCATGATCAAGGTTTTAGATGTCCTTATTGCGAAAATAAAAAAGCACTGAAAGGATACAATGACTTTGAACATCTTTATCCTGTACTTGCACAAGATTATGACGAAGAAAAGAATGGCAACAAAGCCAGTGAAGTTGTTGTTTCTTACCGAAATGTTTACTTTAAGTGTAAGAACGGTCATTCATTTGTACGGCCTATTATACGACATGTCGAATTAAATGGACAATGTCCTATTTGCAGTGGAACTGTACTTAAAAAAGGCAGTAATGATTTAGCAACGATTTATCCAGCGGTAATTTTATTCTGGGATTATGAAAAGAATGAAAAAAGACCTGATCAAGTTTTAGCAACGCTTGACAATAGTTACCATTTTGTCTGTTCTAATGGTCATCATTTTAAATGCACATTACGAGAGCTCGTTGAAAATGATTTCCATTGTCCTGTCTGTGAAGGTAAACGTGTTGACCCAGAAAAAACTTCTCTTCAAGCTTTAAATCCAGAACTTGCTTCAGAATTTTCTGTAAATAATAAATCAACAGCAAGTCAGATTGCCTTTGATACAAGCAAAAAAGTATTATGGACATGCCCTACTTGTGGTGAAGATTATTTGTATCCTGTAAATGAACGTAAAATCGGCGATAATTCCTGTCCATATTGCAACCATACAAAATTAAAATCAGGAGTTAATGATTTAACGATTACCAACCCACAACTTGCCAGTGAATTTTCGCCTAGAAATGACAAAAAGGCAAATGAAGTTGGAGAATGGCAAAAGTATGAAGTTTTCTGGATTTGCCCAACATGCAAACGGGAATTCCGAAGAGAAGTAAGAAAAATGGCTGCGGGGGTTGACGAATGTCCTATTTGCACTGGCAGAGTGGCAATTGAAGGATATAATTCGTTAGCAGATGAACATCCAGAAATTGTTTCACTTTGGTCTATCAACAATGATAAAAAGCCAACTGAGGTAACTTCCACATCATCTTATTCAGCTTTATGGTGCTGTCCTACATGCGGAGAAGAATATCGTGGCCAGGTTCGTGACATGGTTTCAGGTACCGTTGATTGTCCAATATGTAGCGGTAAAAAAGCTCGTGCAGGTTTTAACAGTTTATTAGACATTTATCCTGAAGTGCAGGATGAGTGGGCTGAAAATGAAAACACCTTGCTAAGCATCTTCCCAGACGAGATTCTGCCAACAAGTACTGTAAGAGTCTGGTGGGAGTGCAAAGACTGTGGACGCAAATATTTACTCAGCGTCAACATGTGGGTAGAGAAACACATTCGTGGAATGACTTCCTGTACATACTGCAGCGGTCTGAGAATGCGTGAAACTCATGTCCTGCTATAAACAAAAAAAGAGTATGAATTCTAATTGAACTCATACTTTTTTTGTGGGTTTTGTACATTTTAACAATTTTTGCCTGAATTTTAAAATTAGGTTATCACGGGGGTTTTGTACATTTTTTCCAAAATTCCCCATTTTTGTAAATTGGGTTTACATGGGGGTTTTGTCGTTTTTTTGTACAAAACGCCTAAAAAAATTTTTCAGTTACTTTGTGGATATTACTTATGCAATATGTACGTAAGCAATTAATGCTTTGTCACAAGAAACAGATGCAACAACTGTTTGGCTTCCTAACCATCCACCATGAACAGCTTGTCCGTTTCCGATGTAAACAGCAACGTGTCCTGAGTAAACAATGATGTCACCTGGAACTGGGTTGCTAGTAGTAGCACCTAAGCTTAAATATCCTTCTGGCCAATCATGGAAGTTAATTCCTACAGCAGCCAATGAATTTGTAACTAACATTGTACAGTCTTGTGTACGTCCCACTTGAGCTAGAGCAGCAGCAGCGATTGCAGCTGATTTGCTTGAATTAGTAGTAGTTGTAGTTTGTTGTTGTTGCTGTTGTTGCGCAGCTTGTTGCTGTTGTTGTTGAGCAGCAGCTTGTTGTTGCTGTTGTTGAGCAGCTTGTTGTTGCGCAGCTTGTTGTTGTGCAGCAGCTTGTTGCTGTTGTTGTGCTGCAGCTTGTTGTTGTGCAGCAGCTTGTTGTTGTGCAGCTTGTTCAGCAGCAGCTTGTTCAGCGGCAGCTTTCTCTGCAGCAGCTTTTTCAGCGGCAGCCTTTTCAGCGGCAGCTTGTTCAGCAGCTCTTCTTTCAATATCGGCTTGTGTATCATAGATTTCTCCATTAGCACCAGTGTAGTAACCACCATCACCAACATTGTTTTCGTTTATAGATTTTGAACCATCTGCATTAAAGAAATACGCATTGTCATCAATGACTTGGTAACCAGTTTGTTTAACTCCATCTACAAAGTAGTTGTTTGAGTCATCTGACCAACCAGTTTTTAAAGTACCATCTTCATTGAACGTATAGTTTGTTCCATCAATATCCATGGAAGTTGCAGTAACTTTTTTACCATCTTGATCAAAGTAGAATTTTTGACCGTTGATATCTTGCCAACCAGTCTTCTTTGTTCCATTTTCATCAACATAGTAGCTTACGCCATCTTCTTCTACCCAGTCGTTAGTCTTCTTGAAACCATTATTGTCATAATACTTTCCATCGTTAGACCAACCTTTATACAATTTTCCACCTTTTTGGAAATTATATACAGTACCTGAGACAGCAGTCTTTCCAGTAGCAGCTGTACCATCTGATGTGAAGTAATATGTATTGTTGGCAACGGTTTGCCATCCAAATTGCATATCTCCATCTTTATCAAAATAATATAATTTATCGTTAACTTCTGTTAATCCAGTAGCCTCTTTACGGTTTGAAGCTTGAATGTAGTAACGATCTTTACCTTGACCATGCCAACCTGGCTTAGTTTCAAATGCATGAACGGATTGTGCTGCTGTTCCAACTGTACAAGCACATAAAGCTACAGCTAGTAATTTGTTATGTTTCTCGATAAATTTCATCCAATCACCTCTTCAACATGTCCAACCTTAACATAGCTTTTGCCCAGGGGCAAATAAATTCAGTCCATATTGGACTACATTCACAAAATTTGTGAGGCTTATTTCGGATAAGCCCCTTTAAATAAAGGGGGTCTTGTTGAATTATGGAAAAATATGTGATATTTTCGGAAACCATGTACTTTTTCCCAAAAGGACTTTTTTCCTGTTTTTTCAGCTTTTTTCTCAGAGAAAACGCTTACACTAAAAACAAGGTCATACGACCTTGCCTTAATCTTCGATTGTATCTAAAAAATCTTTCCCTTTTAGCACTTCGGTATTCGATAAACCCGGATAATCGAGTTGACGTAATACTTCATAGACAATAATTGCTGCACAGTTGGATAAATTCAAGGAACGTGCACTGGCAACCATGGGAAGGCGCATACAAGTTTCTTGATGATGTTTTAAGATTCTACGATCGATCCCAGTACTCTCTTTTCCCAAAATCAGATAAATATCGCCCTCTTCTTTTGTGAAATCAAAATCACTTGGTGCTTTTTTTCCATATCTTGTCATATAAAAATAATGTTCGGCAGGATTCTTTTCCACAAAGTCTTCCCAGTTTTTATGGATACGAATATCACAATCTTTCGCATAATCCATACCAGCACGTTTTAAATGCTTCTCATCCATAGAAAAACCCAGAGGTTCAATTAAATGCAAAATACTATTCGTTGCCATGCAAGTACGAATAATATTGCCCGTATTTCCCGGTATTTCCGGTTCAAATAAAACTACATGAATCATTTTTGTTCCTCCCAGTCCTTTAAAAAGGCTGCTAGCGCTCTTCCACGATGTGATACACTATTTTTCATTTCTTCACTAACATTGGCTGTAGTCGTCTTAAAAGGCGGATAATAGAAGATTGGATCATAGCCAAAGCCATTATTTCCTTCAATCTTGTCATGAATCAAACCTTCAATGGTTCCCCGATAAGTCTTTTCTTGCCCAGCTTCATTAATATAAGCAATCACACAGACAAAGCGAGCAGTTCTCTCTTTGCCTTTTACGGCATCAATGATAGCTTGGTTTTTAATGGAATAAGGCGTATCTTCCCCCATCCAGCGTGCCGAATAAACGCCCGGTGCTTTATTCATCGCATCAACTTCTAAACCCGAATCATCCGCTAATACTGGTTCTTTTAGAACGGCATATAAACTACGAGCCTTAATTAAGGCATTTTCTTCAAAGGTTTTACCATTCTCGACAATCTCAATATCTTGATCCAAATCTTTTAAGCATTTTACTTTGACATCTTTTCCCAACATCGTTTGAAACTCTTCCACTTTATGAAGATTTGATGTCGCAATCCAAATTGTTTTCATTTTCATCACCGAATCAATTATAAAAAAAAGAAGAACTCATTTCAATGAGTCCCTCTTGCATTTTAGTACATTCCTTGAGGCATAGCAGGTGCAGGTTGTTCTGGTTCAGGAATCTTAGCCACACCAGCTTCTGTAGTAATGAATAAAGCCGAAATACTAGCTGAGTTCATTAATGCATTACGTGTAACCTTAGCTGGGTCAATGATACCTGTTTCAAACATATCTACCCATTTACCATGTTTTGCATCAAATCCATAGTTTGCTTCTTGCGTCTTTTGTGTCTCAACAATTTCTTCACTGTTATATCCAGCATTATCCGCAATTTGTGCAATAGGTGCAAGAAGTGCATCAAAGACAATCTTAATACCCTTTTGAACATCTACGACATCGGATTTAACTTGGTCTTTTAAAGCAACATATGCACTAACTAAACATGCACCACCACCAATAACAATACCTTCGCTAACAGCAGCACGTGTTGAGTTCAAAGCATCTTCAATACGCAATTTCTTTTCTTTTAATTCGGTTTCTGTAGCTGCACCAACTTTAATAACAGCAACACCATTTGATAATTTACCCAAACGTTCTAACATACGTTTCTTATCGTATTCACTCTTTGTGTTTTCTACTTGAGCTTGGATTTCTTTTACACGATCAGCAACAGCTTCTTTATCTCCAGCTCCACCAATCATAGTCGTATTATCTTTTGTAACAACCAAACGTTTTACATTACCCAATTCATTTAAAGTCATGTCTTTTAATTCCATGTTCAAATCTTTTGAGTAGAATGTAGCACCTGTCAAAATAGCAATATCTTCCAATTGGGCTTTTTGGTTATCACCAAAACCAGGAGCCTTAGTAGCAACGACATTGAAAGTACCACGTAATTTATTCAAAGCCAATGTAGAGACAACTTCATTTTCTAAGTCATCCGCAATAATCAACAAGCTACGATTGCTTTGAACAATTTGTTCCAATAAAGGCAAGATTTCTTGAACATTATTAATCTTTTGATCGGTAACTAATACATAAGGATTTTCCATTACGCATTCCATCTTTTCACGATCACTAACCATGTAAGGTGAAATGTATCCTTTATCGTATTGCATACCTTCGCTAATTTCTAATTCTGTTTCAAAACCATTTGAATCATCCGTAGAAATAACGCCATCACGACCTACTTTTTCCATTGCTTGGGCAATAATTTGACCAATTTCTTCAGATCCACTTGAAATCGTAGCAACACTGGCAATATCTTTGGAATCTTCTACTTTTTTCGCATTTTCCAAAATATATTGACTGATAGCATGGCTGGCTTTTTCAATTCCTTCACGCATCAAAACAGGATTTGCTCCACGATCCACTTGACGCAAACCATTTTCGATCATAGATTGCGCTAAAATTGTAGCTGTAGTTGTTCCATCACCAGCTGTATCATTGGTTTTATTTGCGACTTCATAAACCAATTTAGCACCCATGTTTTCAAATTTGTCTTCTAATTCGATTTCTTTAGCGATGCTAACACCATCGTTTGTGATTAATGGACTACCATATTCTTTTTCCAATACAACATTACGTCCTTTTGGACCAAGTGTTACACGAACTGCATTTGCTAGTGTATTAACACCTTTTAACATTGACTCACGTGCATCTTTTGAAAAACGTACTTCTTTTGCCATAATGTATATCCTCCTCTATTTGCTGACCGCAATAATATCTTCGTCTTTAATAACGACGAATTCTTCATCATCTAATTTAATATTTGTTCCTGCATATTCACGGAATAATACTTTATCCCCAGCTTTGTAGTCGGCTTTTTCTACGCCTGTACCAATTGCTTCAACAGTCGCAAATTTAGATTTTTCTTTTCCGCTTGTAAGAATAATTCCACTTGCAGTTGTTTTTTCCTCTTGTTCTTTCTTCAATAAAACATAATCATGTAATGGTTGAATCATAAAGTAACCTCCTTTTAGCACTAGCAATATCTGACTGCTAATTGTTATTATACTCATTCCATTTATATATGCAAGCCTTTTTTAGCAAAGTTCACCGAAGTCTGCTAAAACACAAAAAAAGCCCGATTTCTCGGGCTAAAAACTACTTAACAGCAATACATTTTTCCTTTACTTCAGTCGTAAATTTTTCAATTGCTTCATCCAAAGAAAGTGTTTGACTATCACGTGATCCACTCTTACGAATAGTAACCGTTCCTTGTTCTTGTTCCCCATCACCTACAACGATTTGATAAGGAACTTTCTTAATTTGAGCTTCACGAACACGGTAACCCAGTTTTTCATTACGCGCATCTAAATCTACACGTAAACCATTTGCTTGAAGCGCTTCAACAACTTTTTGAGCATAAGCTAAATGCTTTTCATGATGAACCGGAATAACGGCAATTTGATGTGGAGCCATCCATAATGGGAAGTGACCACCAAAGTGTTCAATCAAGATTCCAATGAAACGTTCAACTGATCCATAAACAACACGGTGTAACATAATTGGTGTTTTCTTCGTTCCATCAGCATCCACATATTTACATTCAAAACGTTCTGGTAAGTTCATATCCAATTGAACCGTACCACATTGCCAAACACGACCCAAACTATCTTTGATATGGATATCCAACTTAGGACCATAGAATGCTCCATCTCCAGGATTTACCGCATATTCTTTACCAGCATGTACACAAGCTTGTGCCAAGGCTTTTTCAGAAGCATCCCAAATTTCTTCTGAACCAATATATCCACTTTCTGGACGTGTAGATAATTCGATTTCATAAGGAAGACCAAATACCGAATAGATACGATCAACCAATTCCAATACCCGTTTTACTTCATCTTCCAATTGATCAGGCGTTACAAATAAGTGCGCATCATCTTGGGTAAAAGTACGTACACGGAATAAACCATTTAAAGCTCCACTTGCTTCATGACGATGCACTTGACCAAGTTCACCTAAACGTAAAGGCAAGTCTTTGTATGAATGCAATGTTGAATTATATACCAACAAAGCACCAGGACAGTTCATTGGTTTGATGGCAAATTCACGATCATCAACCATAGAAGTGTACATATTGTCTTTATAATGATCCCAGTGTCCACTTAGTTCCCATAACTCTTTTGACATCATAATTGGTGTCTTAATGAATTGGTAACCTTCTTTGGCATGTTCTTCATACCAGTATTGTTCCAAGATATTACGAAGAATCATTCCATCTGGCAAGAAGATAGGCATACCAGGTGCATATTCACTAATCGTAAATAAACCAAGTTCTTTTCCTAATTTCTTATGGTCACGTTTCTTAGCTTCTTCTAAAGTTTCTAGATAAGCATCCAAGTCTTCTTTGGAATCAAAACATACCCCATAAACACGTTGTAACATCTTATTGTTGGCATCACCTTTCCAGTAAGCCCCAGAATGTTTCAACAATTTAAAATAACGACATTTCTTTGTGCTTTCCACATGAGGTCCACGGCACAAGTCCGTAAAATCACCTTGTGTATACATGGAAATATTTGTTCCATCTTCCATACGATTGATCAAATCAACTTTATATGGATCATCTTTAAAACGTTCCAAAGCTTCTTCACGACTGATTTCTTGACGTACAATACGTTTATCTGCTTTGGCACATTTCTTCATTTCTTTAGAAATCTTTTCTAGATCTTCATCGGTCAAAGTATGATCTCCAAGATCCATATCATAATAGAATCCTTCTGCTACAACTGGACCTACCCAAAATTTTGCATCTGGGAATAAATGACGAACGGCTTGCGCCAGCAAATGGGCACAAGAGTGATTTAACACTTCTAAATGTTCATCTTCTGTAAAATTTACTAAAGCCATTTTGTTCTCCTTCTTTCCATAAAAAAAAACGTCCTCATCTAAGGACGTTTCATACGCGGTACCACCTTAGTTCATAATAGATTTCATCTACTATGCACTTTCGTTCTTTTAACGCAAGAAATACGGCTCACTCTTTCGAGGGCAACTCCAAGGTAGTAAATAAAAGTTCTTCCAAAAGTTTTCACCAACCACTTTTTCTCTAGAAGCGGAATCTTTTATCCATGTCCTTTTCCATGTCTTCATCAAGATTATAAGGCGGAAAATCCATGAAGTCAAAAGAAATACCTGTTTTACATCAAGTAATTTTCTTTTTTATTTTTTTGTCGTTGATTCCGCCGACGATGATCTTTTTTATTCGGAACATCACGATAAATCTCAAAGCATACCCCATCTTCAGTATTAAAACCACGCACCCGATAATGGTTCGCTTTTACAACTTTATCGACAATAGATAGACCAAGGCCAAAACGACCACCTTCCCCTTTTTCATAAGGGTGGAATAAAGTCTCAATGCGATCTTCATCCATTTTTGGCCCATCATTGGAAATCTTCAAATCATTTTCATGCACTTCAATCTTTATATAAGATTTCGCATAACGAAAAGCATTTTCCATGATATTCTCAATCGTTACACGCCATGATTCTAATAAACCATCAAAGAACACTTCTTCAATGTCGGTTTGAATTTCAATATCCTTACGAATGACAGCTGAATTAAGAAGTACTTGTTCGACCACATCTTTCATGTTGGTCAAAACCCCTTCGGCATCACTTGTCACTAAATACTCAACACGATTTAAATACAAAAGGTTATGAACTTTATCTTCCAAACGCTGTGCATTTTCGATAATAACATCTACACTTTTTTCCATCGTTCCGTAAGGATAAATTCCATCTTTAATAGATTCCGCATACGACTTAATCGTCGCAATTGGCGTTTTCAAGTCATGCGAAATATTGTGAATCATTTCCTCTTTTGCTTTTTCTTGTTTCGTTAAGTCTTCCTTCATCGTAACTAAGGCATCGGCTACTTCTCCAATTTCATCTTTACGATTCACATGAAGTTCAACTTCTTTACCCATTTTAACCTGTTCAATATAGAGCTTGATTTGATTCAAAGGATGAATAATCGAATAGACCCATATCATCATAATCAACAACATGATAAAGTAGGCAAAAATCGTTAAATCAAACGTAGAGTCAACCAAAGAACTACGTAAGATCTCTGAATAGCTGTCATCCATGAAACTAGCCAGTACATAATTTCCGTTTTTTGTACGAACTTGACATAAACGATAATAATACGAATTCGTCCGTTTACGAATCGTACCTTGTTCCACTTTTCCATTTTTACGAACCAAGGCAGCTTTTTCAATCATTGCGCGTTTCAAATCCGCATCAAAACTCTTTTGATTCGGTTTGCCCAACATTTGAATAGAATCACCATCAATTAAACAATTGATTTGATACTTATCTACAGCAATTTTAAAATAATCCGTTTTGTCTTGTGGCGAACTGTCTGACTTTAAAATCGTAACAATAGACTCTTGTCGACTCTCCATCAAATCATACATTTGCACAGAAATCGTTCGATCAATATTGCCTGATAAAAACAGGAAGAAGAAAGCAAAAAAGAAAATCACAAAAGAAAGAATAATCAATATAATTTGTTGCGTAAGGGATAATCTTTTAAAATAGTTTGCAATCTTTTTCATTAGCCAAGTCGATATCCATATCCATAAATCGTGTGAATATTCAAATTCGGTAACTTCTTACGCAGACGACGTAAAGTATCATCTACCACACGATCTGATCCAAAATAATTCTCATCCCAAACATTTTCCAGTATTTTATCACGTGAAAAGGCAATGCCTTTATTCTTAATGAACATCATCAACAAATCAAATTCTTTTGTGGTAAGCTCAATTTCTTCATTGTCATAAAAGATCTTACGTTGTTCCTCATCCAATTCGTATCCATCAATACTAATGCGATTGTTGTCGTCTTTATAGGCTCTTTTGATAATATTATTCACCCGTAAAACCAATTCTTTTGGACTAAAAGGTTTTGTGATATAGTCATCGCTACCTTTTTCCAAACCGATGATACGGTCAAATTCTTTATCTCTAGCAGACATAAAGATAACCGGAATCTCTGGTCCTTGAAGACGAATTTCTTCAATCAAGTCAAATCCGGACTTATCATCCAACATAATATCAAGAATCCAAAGATGTACATCATCATCTGCAACATGCGCATTGGCATCTTCGTAGGTATAGTAGGAACGAACTTCATAGCCTTCTTTACGAAGATACTGCGCCACTAGATTGTTTAAATCTTTTTCATCTTCTACAACACAAATGACACGTTTCATAGAAGATCACCTCTTTCTATCTAAAAGTTATTTTCTTTCATATATTGAACAATTTGTCCAACGTATTTTGCACATAGTTCATCTGTTTTTGCTTCAACCATGACACGAATCAATGGTTCCGTTCCACTTGGACGAACTAAGATTCGACCTTCATCACCCAATTGATCAGCTACTTCTTGAATAGCTTGGGTTAATCCAGCATCATGCAATGCATGTTCTTTATCTTTCACTTGCACATTTTCCAACAATTGCGGATAGATAAATAAGCCATCACATAATTCTTGTAAAGTTTTACCTGTATCTTTCATAATCATTAAAATTTGTAAAGCAGTAAACAGACCATCTCCGGTTTTTTCATGTTCATAGAAAATAATGTGTCCACTTTGTTCTCCACCAACGTAATAATCATGTTTCTGCATTTCTTCAAAAACATATTTATCTCCAACTGGTGTTTGAATGTAATCAATCTTATTGGCATCCAAAGCTTTATATAATCCCAAGTTTGCCATAACCGTTGTTACACACATGTTCTTATTTAATTTATTGATAGATTTTAAATATCTAGAGCACATGTATAATACATAATCCCCATTGATTAAACGACCATCGCTATCACAAGCAATCAAACGATCGGCATCACCATCAAAAGCCAAACCGATATCATAATCGTTTTCTTTCATCAAGCGTTGTAATCCTTCTGGATGCGTTGATCCACACTTGTTGTTGATATTGATTCCATTTGGTGAGTTATTAATGGCTTCAACTGTAGCTCCTAGGGCATCTAGGGTTTCGACAGCTGTACTTGTTGCCGAACCATTGGCTAGATCCACGGCAATTTTCATACCTGATAAATCAACAGGAACCGTCTCTTTTAACCAAGACATATAAATTTCCAAACCATCTTCCCATTCAACCAATTCACCAATATGATCACCAGTTGCTAAAGGAAGTTCCACTTTTCCATCCATGTAATCTTCAATTTTTAATAAAAGTTCTTCTTCCATCTTTTCCCCATTATGGTTAAAGACTTTAATTCCATTATCATAGTATGGATTGTGGCTGGCACTGACCATGATTCCACAATCGAAACGTTCTTTTTGAATCAAATAACTAATAGATGGGGTTGGACATACGCCCAATAAATAAACTTGTGCTCCCATACTTGTAGCACCTGCTGCCAAACCTAATTCAAACATATCTCCTGATAAACGAGTATCTTTTCCAACTAAGATACGCGCATGTTTATCCTTTGAGTAATACCATCCAAGGTATTGTCCAATCCGAATTGACATATCTAATGTCAAACCTTCATTGGCACGTCCTCTAACTCCATCGGTTCCAAAATACTTTCCCATAATATCCTCCTCTATTCTGAATTCTTTAATCGCACAGTAGCTTTTACTTGCGATGGCTCAATAACAACATCCACTCTTTCACCCTGTGCATCATATGCATTAATGGTTGCGTTTGTTTCAAAATTGCCTTCTTCACTGCTTCCATCAATGACGGCTTTTACTTTTCGAATGGAATCAATTTGATCTTGCGTTCCCATAATCGATACTTCACTCACATCTAATGTCGGTGTTTCATAATCGGTTTCTTTATGATCACTCGATACAATCAATTCACTCGCTAAGGTAAATGTTTTTGTCACTTTTTTATCAATCGTTGCGGTAACTGTAGCCGGATTTACTTCGGCTTTTAAGTTACTTGGTAAATTCTTTACCGTCAAATCAACAACAACGGATCCTTCTCCATACTTTTGTAGATCAGCTACAACCGTTATATCTCCTTGAGATCGAAACAATTGAATATCTGCTGCTTTTCCACTTACATGGACCGTAACTGTACTTGGTACCCCAGATACTTCATACTTTGAAGAATCATAAATCATTTCTACACGCACATCTTGAATTTGTGCATCTACAGTGGAATCGTTAAACAAGCGAATTCCAATTTGATTATAATTGGCTCCTAAACAGAGAATGATCGAAGCAATCAAAGAAATCATAATTGATCCCTTTTTAGAAAAAACAATGGTATCTACTAGTTTATTTAATTTAGAAAATAAAAATTGTAAAAGATCATATCCCAAACGCAGGATGCCCACAGAAGGTTTTTTATCTGGCTTTTCCATGTTTACCACCCTCCTGTCCTATATTATAGAGATCCACGATTTGAAGGGGTTGAATTCTCTCATCTGTTTTCGTTTTCTTTGGTGACTCATCACGGTTTCGCGAAAAGCCCAGCTGTTTTGCGGTACGCATAATGACATTCGATGAATCTAAATCATCTTTTGGTACCAGCACATTCATCAAGAAACGACGTAAGCCTTCTACCGGATATTTTGTCAACTGACCATTCACAGCCAAAGAAATTGTACCCGTCTCTTCACTAACCACAATAGTTATCGAATCCGTGATTTCACTAATACCTACAGCCGCTCGATGTCTTGCCCCGTACTTACTTGGCAAGTCACGCGTTGTTGGCGGAAAATAGGCAGCTGCACACGCTATCTTATTTCCTTGAATAATAACCGCTCCATCATGCATCGGTGTTCCATATTGGAAAATCGTTCCCAATAATTCACTCGAAACAACCGAATCCATGCGGATACCCGTATTAACATAATCGGTTAATTGTTGCGTTTGTTGGATGGTAATTAAAGCCCCTGTCTTTGACGCCGACATTTGTTGACAAGCGGTAACCAGTTCATCAATCATCAAGATAGTTTCTTCTCGGGTAATATCCATATTCAAAGAAGAGATCGACGATTTTCCTAATTTTTCCAACATCCCACGAATTTCCGGTTGAAAGAGGATAATAATTGCCAATACACCCCATTGTAAAAAGGTATTGATAACTTGTCCAAAAGCTTGTAAACCCAAAGCCATGGATAAGCCCTTTACAAATAATAAGATTAAAATCCCCTTTAAAATTTGTATCGTTCGATAGTTGTTACGAAACAAGCGAAGGGCCATATAAATCAGGCCCCATACCGCTAATATGTCCAAGAACAATCGAACGATTAGAACCACATCGGAAAGATCAATTTTCAATGTGAATTCCCCCTTTCAATGTTCTAAAGTATTTCTTTTACTAATTCTCCAACCGATGTATATTCTTTTTCACACATTTGTTTAATTTCTTCTGGAGAAGTAAAGAATGCATAACGATTCTGTGTGATTTCCAGCATCGAAACATCTTTTTTCAGATTTCCAATGACATATACATCATCCATATCTACATCTGCATACATAGCTACATATTCTAAACCCGTTCCTTTCGAAACGTGTTTCGCAACAATATCTACACAATAATTGTTGGCATAGGCTTCAATATTCTCAGAGAAGAATAAGTTGAATTCTTCTGCCATTTCACTAGCCAAATCGGAATTTGCCATAGAAAGCACAATCTGTGAATATTCCGTTAAATTCATAACTTCTTCTTCACTCAGATCTTCTTTCATAGTTGGATAACGTGCGTCACGAATTTTATCGTTGACCACAATACGATGACGATGTAATCCATCATTGACTACATAACTGGCAACCCCTTCGGCTTGTTTGGCAATATAAATTGTATCAATTGCCGTTACATAATCTAAACAATCTTTTTTCAATAAATTTCCTTTAGAGTCAAAAATCACACTACCATTATTTGTCACAATATAATCTGGATGAAGTCCATCCCGTTCTAAATACTTATCTAGCGATTCTTTAGAACGTCCCGTAACAATCACAAATAAATTCCCTGCATTTTGCCATTCTGTAATTGCCTGGCTATCTTCTTCCATAACTTTTTCACCATAACATAGTGTTCCATCATAATTCGATGCCAAAAGTTTCATAATATTCTCCTTTATTGCTTTAACGATATTTTATCACATAATTGACCATTCGCACATAAGAAAAGGCGGTACAAGACCGCCTCTAAACTGCTTTTGACTTACGTTCGGCAAGAATTTTTCTCTTTTGCGCACGCGACATCGGAATGCGAATCGAATCATTTAACTCCACCGCATCATTAAACCAAGCTGTAATATGTTTTTCATTAACAATATAGGATACATGAATTCGTAAAAAGCCATATTTCGAAAAGATCTTATCTAAATCCGACATATTGGTCCGTTTATGGAACTCCCCTTTTTTGGTATGAAAATAAACCATCTTATCCATTTTCTCAAGATAGTAAATATCTTCATAAGGCAAATTCACACAAACACCATCATAATTCAACATATAGAGGTCTGCTTGTTGAACCTGGGCCAAAAGCGGCTCTGCAATAGCTTGAACTTGGTCATAGAGATTGGCTTTAGCCAGATAAAAGATTCGCGAGCGACAATCTTCTTGTTTCACATTTTTCGGATCAGTGCATAAGTATATAATCACAGCATTGGGATGATCGTGGACAAAAACACTCTCAAAACGAGGTGTTTTAAACATCTCATCAAAAATAAAGATCTGAAATTCCGTATTCTGACTCGCTTTTGCCAACTGACTGGCTTTATAAAAATGACGGAAAGTCCAATCCATTCCATCAAATACTTTAGCTAACGCAAAAACAATGTCTTTGGTCTCTTTTTCGTGCTCTAATATCCCGATTCGTATCATACTTAAATTTTAACACAAAACACAAAAAAAGCAGTCAAAGACTGCTATTCTACTTCCTCACGCCAAACCTTAGCGCCTAGTTCATTTAATTTTTCATCGAGATTATCATAACCACGGTCAATATGGTAAATATCATGAATTTCTGTCACACCATCTGCCATCAAGCCGGCTACAACTAAAGCAGCCCCACAACGAAGATCCGTAGCTTTTACACGACTACCATAAAGTTTGGTATATCCATGAATGAAGGCACTGGCTTCATGTACATCAATATCAGCACCCATTTTATTTAACTCATCACAATGTTTAAAACGCTCTTTATAAATGGTTTCCGTAACGGTTGACTGTCCATGTGCCTGGGTTAATAATACCGAAAATGGTTGTTGGACATCCGTGGCAAAACCTGGATATGGTTTGGTAAGAATTTCAGTAGGTTTCAATTCAGAATTTCTTCCTAAGATGTGGACGAAATCTGAACCAACTTCCATATTAATACCAATTTCACGTAACTTCATAATAATGGCATCTAAGTGTTGTGGAATGACATTTTCCACACGCATATCTGTACCCATAGCTGCACCCATAATAATATATGTAGCCGCTTCAATACGATCTGGAATAATTTCATGAATACATCCCTTTAAGGAATCTACGCCATCAATCGTAATTGTGCTTGTACCCATACCATGGATACGTGCACCCATCTTATTCAATAAAGTCGCAATATCAATAATTTCTGGTTCACGAGCCGCATTTTCAATAATCGTACGACCTTGGGCATAAACTGCTGCCAGCATAATATTGATTGTTGCTCCGACGCTGGAAATATCCAAGAAGATATTTGTTCCGACTAAACGATCCGCATGAAGGATATAACAACCATTCTCATAATCTACATGCGCACCTAAAGCTTCAAATCCTTTTATATGTAAATTGATTGGACGCGGTCCTAAATAACATCCCCCTGGCATACGAATCTCGGCATGCCCGTATTTTCCTAAAAGAGCCCCCATAAAATAGTAACTAGCTCTTAATTTTGTAGCCGCATCTGAAATCAATGGTGTGTTTTTCATATTCGTTGGGTCAATATATAAAGTCCCCTCTTCTTTTTCTTCAACATTGACACCTAACTCACGTAATAAAACGATTAACGAACGAACATCCGAAATATTAGGAACGCCATAAATCGTAATGGGTTCATTAGCTAAAACACAAGCTGGAATTAACGCAACGGTAGCATTCTTTGAACCTGAGATCGTAACTGTTCCGTGTAAAGGATGTCCTCCTTCAATTTTAATTACTTTTTCCATTGTTTGTCCTCCCCCTTCAGAATAAACCTAAGAAGCACCAAGATTTTACCATAAATTTTCTTTCTTTTAAAGAACGAAAAAAAAGAGTGGCTCAATACCACTCTTCATTTTAAGATTCTTATTCAGCTTTTCCAGCAGATCCGAAGAAGTTTTCAACCATGTCTTCTACTAAATCTTGGATTGCTTTTGTACCTGGAGCTAATAATTTACGAGGATCGTATCCTTTACCTTCAAGGTCTTTACCAGCTTCGATATATTTACGAGTTGCATCCGCAAATACTAATTGGCATTCTGTGTTAACGTTAACTTTAGAAACACCTAAAGTGATTGCTTTTTGAACTTGTTCACGAGGAATACCTGAACCACCATGTAATACTAATGGTTTACCATTTGTAGATTTTTGGATTTCAGCTAAACGATCAAAGTTCAATCCAGCCCAGTCAGCAGGGTATTTACCATGAATGTTACCGATACCAGCAGCTAAGAAGTCTACACCTAAGTTAGCGATTGTAGCACATTCTTCAGGGTCTGCTAATTCACCATTAGAAGTAACACCATCTTCGGTACCACCGATTCCACCAACTTCACATTCGATTGATAATCCTTTTGAATGAGCTAATTCAATCATTTCTTTAGATTTAGCTAAGTTTTCTTCGAATGCATAGTGAGATCCATCGAACATTACTGATGTGAATCCAGCAGCAATAGCAGCTTTTGCACCTTCGTAAGTACCATGGTCTAAGTGAAGAGCAACTGGAACAGTAATTCCTAAGCTATCGTGGATGTTTTTAACCATTGCAACAACAGTGTCAAATCCACACATATATTTTCCAGCACCTTCTGAAACACCTAACATTACAGGTGATTTTTTAGCTTCACATCCTAAAAGAATAGCTTTGATCCATTCCATGTTGTTGATGTTAAAAGCACCGATCGCATAATGTCCTTCATGCGCTTTGTTAATCATTTCTGTAGCAGATACTAACATTACTATTTCCTCCTTGTATGTTAATCTTACGTCTTTTATTCTACTACGATTTCATTTTTTTGAAAAGTTTTATCTAAGCGAACTTCCACTCAATAAAACCGCTTGCGACAAGCTGTAAACCCGATCCATAATACGATCTGCCCCAACCTGATCACCCTTATCTATTAACGCATATTTATGTGCCAATTCCTTGGGCGAATAATTCGATGTAAAATACGTTTTTTTCTTTTGTTCCATCCGATAATCCAAAATAGGAAAGAGAATTTCATTCAAGGTCCAGGCAGAAGCTGCTTCCGAACCAATATCATCAAATACAACCACATCGCTATTTCGCAAACTGCGATTGATCTCCCGACGCACTTGGTCATCTCCAAACGATTCTTTTAACGTTTGCATCCAGTTGGGCACTTTCACAAAAGAAACGCGTAAGCCTTTTTTCGCATAGTGATTACATAATGCTTTTAACAAAAAGCTCTTGCCAACGCCTGGCTGACCATATAAATAAAGGCCGTGCTCACAATTTTCGGAAGCTAGAACCAAACGCAAAGCTTCCATATACTCTTTTTTAGAACTGATGGTCTTATCAGCAACACAATCTTGTAAATCAATTAAATAGTCTGCCTCATTCATATCACTGATGCGATAATTCTTACGATGTTCTAAACGTTGTTCCTTTTCCTTTTCATAAGCACAAGGAATATATCTCTCTTCAATATAGCCAGCATCATCGATACCTAAATGATAAACCGAGCCGGTAATTCTTTGCCTGCAGAAAGCCAATCCTTTACAACCTTGACACTTTTTTAATTCTTCAGCCCAAGTTATAAATTCAATGATATTTTCATCTAAAAAAGTTGCTTGTAAATGATGCATCTGTAAAAATTTTTGAATTTGTGGACTCTTACACAATTTTTGTGCATCCTGGCTTATTTGATCCTTATTTACCATAGTTTCCCCTATCTAGATTTTCTAACATCTGATTCACTTCCTTGGTCAGTTCAGAGCTGGCTTCATGTTGTTCGGTTTTCGTATACCATTCTGGATACGAAGTATTTTTCTTGCTTCGGCTTTTTGGTTTGGTATGCGAGCCATTAATTGCCTTAAGGGCTTTTTCTTTGGTATCAATACCTTTACGAACCCAGCTGGCAGCCACCTTTTCCACAAAAGACTTAGGAAATTCCTGATTGGTATGCTTCAAAGTATATTCAATCAGAACATTGGCTACTTCATTAGAAAAATGGTATTCGTTACAAAGTTTTTCAATCAAAGCTCGATCACTCGGTGCAACCGGCGCATTATTCTGCATATGCATCATAAACTGAACCGGTGCTAATTGATAAATATCGTCTACTTTTTCTACCTTAGTCTGGTTTCCATATACATAGGATTTCAACTTATCCCAGTCAAAATAATACGTGCTTGGATTAATGGAACGATTCACATATTTACGCATATCCTCAGGACTGATACCGTGAATATCCGCTAATTGCCCAATTCGACTAAGGGTTTCTTTGCTTCGCATACGCAAAGGAAAGATTCGATCCATTCCCACAAAAAACGCATTGAAATCAAAACGATATTTTTTTAAGTAGTCATTCGCATCATTTTTTCTTTGCAGATACACTTTTTCTTTGGCATCATTCCAAGATGCTAAACGGGATAGATTTAACGTTTCACTAACATCTTGCATATTTTCAGGAACCGTTTTTTCTTGTAACAAGAGTTTCACGGCATCAAAGCGTTGCGAACCGACAACCTCTAGAAACAAACGGCTAAATGTATCGTGGGCAAAAAATTGTTTGGCATTCAAGGGAGCATATAAATGATACAGCCAATTTCCTTCCGTTTGATAGGTTTTCAACAATTGAAATTGCTCCAAGAATTTACGTGCCTTCACAAAAGCTGTTTGATTCATACCAGACATACGTAAAAGCATATCTTGATGTAAACTATGTTGATCTAAACTAGTCAATAGAACATATAAAACAACCGCTTCGCGATTCATCAAAGGATAATATAGCGAAGTTAAATCCAACATCGATTGACTAGTCAAGGGAGTGATTTGTTCAATTTTGCTTAATTCATTCAAACGTTTCACCTTCCTTCTTTAAGGCTCTTTGGATTTGTTTATATAACGCTTGTGGCGTTGTATCGTTTATTAACACAATATTACTGCGCTTTTTTTTCTGTTCCGGATCCATTTGTGCTCGCATGCGCGCTTTCGCTTCTGCTTCGGTAAAATTGCGATACGTTTCTAAGCGGGATAAAGCCACTTCTTTAGACGTAACAACGCACCAGATAGAATCAAAGAAAGCTTCCATATGACTTTCAAATAACAAAGGCACTTCAATAAAAATAAGCGAAGTACTCTGTTTTTGTACCCATTGTTCCATGGCTTTTTGAATCAAAGGATGCAAAATAGCCTCCACAGCTGCTTTCTTTTCTGGTGATTGAAACATCGCCTGCGCCATGCCCTTTTTATCGATTTCTTGATTTTCCAGC
>ERZ507039.262-NODE-262-length-21448-cov-4.687374_pt1 | contig 21448 bp, 18 predicted proteins | sample MGYA00512872_ERZ507039 | MGnify/ENA metagenome assembly ERZ507039
CTTAGAACCAACAATCTTTCCCCGTAATGTACACGGCAGAATTTTACATAAGAATCTCAGAATCTTATACTTCACACCCGCCACACAAATTGGTGCACAGTTCTTTTTCTGTGCAATCCGCGCAATATATGTACCAATAACCTCCGGTGACATCCCACTCAGTTCATCTTTCTCCATCTGACTGACGCTGCGTGAAATGCGGCCGCCATATTCATCATCGCCTAAAGCTGTCTTTTGTCTGGCTTGTGTAAAACCGGTATGAATATCTCCAAGTTCTACCACTGTTACCCTGACACCATAAGGACTTACCTCATTGTCAAGCGCACAGGAATAAGAAGACACTGCTGCTTTACTGGCTGAATAAAACGCCTGAAACGGAATGTGTGCCACTGCTGCCACAGAACTGATATTGACAATACGCCCTCTGTGCTGTCTGCGCATAGAAGGAAGAACAGCTCTGCTTACATTAACAGTTCCGAAAAAATTCACATTAAACTGCGCTTTCGCCTGTTCTGATTCTGTAAATTCCACCGCACCGGAGATACCAAAGCCTGCACAGTTTACAAGAATCTCGATACTTCCTCTTTCCAAAAGGATCTGCCCAACAGCTTCCTGCACGGAAGCCTCATCTATCACATCTACACACATATGCTTCACGCCTTCTACAGGAACATCCCGGCGACTGAACTCATAGACTATATAGCCTGCCTTACTCAATGCTACTGCAGTACATCGTCCGATTCCGGAACTTCCACCTGTGACAAGAGCTGTTCTTTTCTGTTTTGATTCCATATTGTTACTTACCTCATTCCATTTTTCTTCTTATTATCCATTGGAACTCCTTTTTCAAATATCTAAAAATGTCGTTACCTCGATTTATAATACATTATATTTTTTCCTTTTACAACATGTATTATATCTTAATTAGTATAAACACCTTCATATTAACACTATTTTATTTGACACATGATGTATAAAAAAGTATACTCGTATTAATAATGTCTAAATATCAATGCTTATTTTTTAAGGAGCAGGAAATGGATAATAACAATATTACTTTGTCGGTGGTTATGCCCGCCTACAATGAAGAACAGCACATCAAAGATAATCTTCTTGAGACCAGCCGAATACTCAGCCGTTTTCTTCATCATTATGAGATAATCGCTGTGAATGACGGCAGCAAGGACTCCACAGGCAAACTTATTGCCGAGGCAGCCGAAATGGATTCTCATATTGTAGATACAGGATATGATGTCAATCAGGGAAAGGGACATGCTATCACAACCGGAATTGCCAAAGCTTCCGGCAAATATATAGCATTACTTGATTCAGACCTTGAACTGAGTCCATCTCTTCTCAAGCCATTTATGAAGCAGATGAGGGACACCGGTTCTGACATAGTCATAGGATCAAAGCTTCACCCTGAATCCAAGCTTGATTATCCTCCTATTAGAAGAGTCATGAGCTACAGCTATTATATTATGCTCAAAATGCTGTTTCATCTTGGTATCCATGACACCCAGACCGGTATAAAGCTTTTCAAAGCAGAAGTCATAAAGCCGATTGCCGAGAACCTTTCCATATCGGGCTATGCTTTTGATATTGAAATCCTTGTGGCTGCACACAGACAGGGATATTCGATATCCGAAGCTCCTATCGTCCTGAATTACAGCAGGGACGATGCAGCAGATGGAAGAAGGATCAAGATCAAGGACATTTGGAAGGTATTCACAGACACTATTGAGATCAAGAAGAAATATCATTAATTTAGGGATTATACACGGATAGAGAAAATAAATACAAACTACACATTTATTAAGGAGATTTTTATGAATTACGAAAACGCTTACAAGCTTCTCGAAGAAAAAGGACAGCTACACTTATTAAAGTATTATGATACTCTCAGCGAGGCTGAACAGGCAGCACTCCTGAACCAGATCAGTGAAATTGATTTCTCACTTATCGATATGATCGGACACAATTCATCAGGAAGTGATTCTGATATCGCTCCCGTTGCAGCTCTCCAGATGGACAGCATTGCAGAAAAGTATGATATATACAAGAACGCAGGCCTTGAAGCCATCAAAGCTGGCGATCTGGCACTGGTCCTCCTGGCAGGTGGTCAGGGCACCCGTCTTGGATTCTCCGGTCCTAAGGGAACCTTCAACGTCGGTGTCACCAAGGATATGTTTATATTCCAGCTTCTCATCGAGCACACCCTCGATATTGTGAAGATGGCAGATACCTGGATCCATTTCTTCATCATGACCAATGAGAAGAACCACGATGACACAACATCATTCTTCAAAGAGCATGACTACTTCGGTTACAATCCTGAATATGTTCATTTCTTTAAACAGGAAATGGTTCCTTCAGTGGACTTCAACGGCAAGATATATCTCGAGGAGAAGGGAAAGGTTGCCATGTCTCCTAACGGCAACGGTGGATGGTTCTCATCCCTCTGCAAGGCCGGCCACCTCGACAAGCTCACAAAATACGGAATCAAGTATATAAATGTATTCTCAGTTGACAATGTACTTCAGAGAATTGCAGACCCAGTATTCCTCGGAGCAGTTCTCACAGAGGGCTTCCTCTCCGGCGGAAAGGTTGTCAAAAAAGCATACCCTGACGAGAAGGTTGGCGTCCTGTGTACTAACCACGGAAAGCCATATATCGTCGAGTATTATGAACTCACAGATGCCATGCGTGATGAGCGCGATGCCAACGGCGATTACGCTTACAACTATGGAGTTACATTAAACTATATCTTCCCGGTTGACAGACTGATGAAGATCATGAATGAAAGTATGCCTCTCCACATCGTCAAGAAGGCTATCCCTTATGTCGGTGAGGATGGAGAGATCGTCAAGCCATCAGAGCCAAACGGCTACAAATTTGAGACACTGGCTCTCGATATGATCGCTTATATGGGAACATGTCTTCCATTTGAGGTCGACAGAGAGAAGGAATTTGCTCCTATAAAGAATGCTACAGGAAATGATTCTATAGACTCAGCCAGAGAGCTCCTCAAAAAGAACGGCTACACACTTTAATCCATGAATATATAACAAAATAACAGGTCGATGGTATATGCCATCGACCTGTTATTTTTATTCTGCCTCATTCTTCTGCTGTTTTTCTTTTTCTCTTCGGAATATCTCATCTATCGCTTCCCTGACAAGCTCTGACATAGATACCTGTCGCACCGCCGCACATTCACTGAGCTTCCGATGAGTATCTGTATCTATCCTAAGTCTCAGGATCGTATCTTTTCTCTTTTCCGTCGGCCTTCCCGGGCCTCTCTTCTTATTGTCATCCGTCATTTCTTTTCTCCGCCATATAATTTATTCCTATCAGAACAGATATTTTACAACACCATTTACCGCATAACACATGAAGTAAAAGCAGCTTCTTATAACTCCATATCCAACTTTTCTGTATACGGCAAATGTCTTTTTTGCAGACGACAGTTTTGAACCAGACTTACTGTTTCTCATCTGCCTGTATAATAGCAACGGCTCATTTATCGCAACCGAGCTTCCGTATTCCTTCAGTATCTGCAACCAGCAAATATAATCCTCATGGATATCGTCGTTGCCCATCGGATATCTGAGTGCAACCTGTCTGTCCATCACAACCGATGAACAATTGATCACATTTCCTCTGAGCAGCATCTTATAGGTTACCTTTTCAGGAACTCCGATCACTTTTCCCGTTCTGGATCCGTCTTCGTTCACAAGCTCCCTGGCCGTAGAACACAGAACCGCACCTGTCTGCTCCATAAGCTTCAACTGTTTAGCCAGTTTATCAGGCTGCCACTGATCATCCGAATCTATAAATGCAACGTATCTGCAAGTTGCAGCCGCAACCCCGCGGTTACGCGAAGCTGCAACTCCCATATTTTTTTCATTTCTGATGATATTCACACGGTCATCTTCCGCGTATCCATCAAGTGCTCCTGTCAGATCATCCGTCGAACAGTCATCAACTATTATGACCTCCACAGGAATCCCCTGCTTCATAACTGAATCCACCGCAGAATAAATGGTTCTGCTGCTGTTATACGCCGGAATTATCACCGATACTTTTTCTCCAGTCATCATACACACCTACATCGATATATATCGCTTATTATTTATCTGTTTTCTGCACAGTCTTTCCGAGGTCATAGAATGCATCCTCAGACTCATCAAGCCCTTCCGGCTTCACATTTACAGGTGAAGGTATCTGTACCTTCTCGCCATCCCTGAGTGCCGTGGTCATATTTGATGCGATTCCCTCTGATGTCTCCTTCTGGAACATGATCTTTACCGTCAGGAGCATCAGCTTGAGATCAAGCCATATTGAATACTGCTCATAATAGGTAAGATCCAGCTTAACCTTATCTCTAGGGGTTGTGTTGTATTTGCCGTAAACCTGTGCATATCCCGTAAGTCCGGCCTTCATCTTGAGTCTGTAGTCAAACTCAGGGAATGTCTTTTTATAAAGCTCGGCGATCTCCGGTCTCTCAGGTCTCGGTCCGACAAGTGACATATCACCCTTGAGTACGTTGAAAAGCTGTGGCAGTTCATCAAGATGCAGCTTTCTGAGCCATTTTCCCACAGGGGTTATTCTGTCATCATCCTTCTTTGCAAGCTGTGCTCCACCTGCCTCGGAGTCCATCTTCATACTTCTGAACTTGATGATCTTGAACACCTTGCCATTCAGTGTCAGTCTGTCCTGCTTGTAGAATACAGGTCCTCTGTCATACAGCCATATCGCAAGTGCTGATATGAGCATAAATGGTGAAGCTATGACAAGCAGTATAAATCCACATATAACATCCATGATCCTCTTAATGATCATATCGTCACCGGTAAGTCCCTGATTTCGTGATAAGAGGATAGGCGTATCGAACAAATGAATAGGCTCAGCTCCTAATATGATTATGTCGGAAAGCTTTGGCACAACATACGATCTGATGGAGTGTTCAAAACAATACTTCACAAGCTCATTTCTTATATAAGCCTTTGTCTCGCAAATGATTACTCCATCGTACTGGAGTATCTTCTCCTTGATCGCCTGCTCGCCCTCGCTGACATGTATTCTGTCTTCTATTACATACTTGTCCTTACGGGCATTGATCTTGTCTATGAACTCTATCGGAGTCTTATATCCATATACCAGCAGCAGATGCCTTGGCGGATACATCTTCGCATACAAAAATCTACACGCAAATATCCAAATCAATATCACTATCGTTTCAAGCCCGGTTACCTTTAACAATGGTACCGGATTTACATAGTCACGACATATTATACAGAGCTGCAGGTAACCAACTACATTGGCACACACGAGAGCCAGCAGCTGTGAGTAAACTATATCAAGCAGTCTGAAGAATCCGACTCTGTAACCACCATAAAGCTTGGTGAAAAGTATGATGATTATTCCATACATTCCGATAACTGCCCAGTTTCCTCTTCTCCAGAACGGAAGCGTAAGCGTTACCTCATAGTCTCGGTACCACATGAGTCCAAACAACACCAGCTCCACAGCGATGAGTACACAGGCCTCACCCACTGTTATGAGACGTTTGTATCTGTCCCTCTTTCTAACTCTTCTGTTTTCTTCCATATTTATAGCATCTCCCTAAGCATCTTGTTGACAGATCCAGGATCTGCTTTACCCTTCATAGCTTTCATAACCTGTCCGACAAGTGCTCCGAGAGCCTTCTCCTTGCCGCCTCTGTAATCATCAACAGCCTTTGGATTGTTATCTATGGCTACCTGACATGCCTCCTTAAGTGCATTGTCATCCTGAACAGTTGCAAGTCCGTTATCCTTGACATACTTCTCAGGATCTATATTATCTGCAAATATCTTTTCGAACACTTCCTTTGCAACACCGCCATTGATAACCCTGTCATCAACAAGTTTTATGAGCTTCGCAAGATTCTCCGCTGAAAACTTCAGATCTTCCGCATCAACACTGTTCTCCTTCATCAGTCTCATGGTCTCTCCCATGATCCAGTTGGAAACCTTCTTTGCAGGTGCTCCCAGTGCAATCGCGTCCTCAAACAGATCTGCCAGCTTCTTGGAGGCCGTGATGATGTCTATATCATAGTCAGGAATCGCATATTCCTCTTTGTATCTTATCTTCTTCTCGTCTCTGAACTCAGGCTGTGCGTCCCTTACCTGCTGGAGCCACTCATCGCTGATGTGGATAGGTACAAGGTCAGGATCAGGGAAATATCTGTAATCCTGTGCATCCTCCTTGGATCTCATAGGATATGAATACTCCTTAGTATCATCCCATCTTCTTGTCTCCTGGACAACATTTTCACCAGACTCGATGAGATCGATCTGTCTCTCTCTCTCATTCTCTATGGCTCTGGCAATGGCCTTGAATGAGTTCAGGTTCTTGGTCTCTGTACGTGTGCCAAACTCCTCTGAGCCAACCTCTCTGATCGAAAGATTGACATCAGCACGCATGGATCCCTCATTCAGCTTACAGTCTGAAGCTCCGAGATACTGTATCGTCTCCCTGAGCTTTTCAAGATATGCTATTACATCCTCCGCAGATCTCATGTCAGGCTCAGATACTATCTCTATAAGAGGCACACCTGAACGGTTGAAATCCACAAGTGAGCTGTCTGTATATGGATCATGGACAAGCTTGCCTGCATCCTCCTCCATATGTATCTCATGGATCCTCACATATTTCTTAACTCCGTCAACCTCTATCTCAACCTTACCATCCCTGCATATTGGATAGTAGAGCTGTGATATCTGGTAGTTCTGTGGGTTGTCCGGATAGAAATAGTTCTTTCGGTCAAACTTGCAATTCTGTGTGATAGTGCAGTTTGTTGCAAGACCAACCGCAATAGCTTTATTCACAACCTCTTTGTTAAGTACCGGCAGTGAGCCCGGCATTCCTGTACATACAGGACATGTATGTGTATTAGGAGCTCCTCCAAATGCTGTGCTGCAGCCGCAGAATATCTTTGTCTTGGTCGCAAGCTCTACATGGACCTCAAGTCCGATGACTGTCTCATATGTCTTTGCCATCTCTTACAGCCCCCTTTCTGAAACCTGTGCAGGTCTCTTGTACTCTCTAGTCTGCTCAAATGCATATGCAGCTCTGATAATGGTCTTCTCGTCAAATGCATCTCCAACCATCTGCACACCTATAGGCATTCCATCCTTATCAGTTCCACATGGAAGTGATATTCCCGGAAGTCCTGCAAGATTTACAGGGACTGTGTACACATCTCCCAGATACATCTTGATAGGATCTGAGAGTGACTCTCCCATCTTCAGTGCTGTTGTAGGTGCAACAGGTCCGAGAATGATATCATACTTCTCAAACGCCTTGTCATACGCCTGTTTGATGAGAGCCTTTGCCTTGAGGGCCTTTACATAATATGCATCGTAATAACCTGAACTCAGCACAAATGAACCGAGCATGATTCTTCTCTTGACCTCAGGGCCAAATCCTTCTGAACGGCTCTTCTTGTACATGTTGTGAAGATCTGTGTACTCTGGTGTTCTGTAACCATATTTTACACCGTCGAATCTCTCAAGGTTAGAACTTGCCTCCGCCGATGCAATGATATAGTAAGCAGGAATAGCATACTCAACCATTCCAAGATCAAACTCCTCAACAATAGCTCCCTTTGCCTTCAAAGCCTCAGCTACTCCATACACGGCCTCCTTTATCTCAGGCTCAAGTCCCTCTGTGAAATAGTCTCTTGGAAGACCGATCTTAAGGCCTTTCACATCATCCACAAGTGCGCTTGTAAAATCATTGTCATCTCTGTTAACTGATGTTGAATCCTTCTTGTCATACTGTGATATGATCTCAAGGATCGTCGCACAGTCCTCTACATTCTTCGCAAGTGGTCCGATCTGGTCAAGTGATGAACCGTATGCTATAAGTCCGTATCTTGACACTCTTCCATAGGTTGGCTTGATTCCGGTAACACCGCAGAATGAAGCCGGCTGTCTGATGGATCCACCGGTATCTGAACCGAGGGCACATGGCACCTCCTCACCGGCAACTGCTGCCGCTGATCCACCTGATGAACCACCTGGAACTCTATTTGTATCCCATGGATTTCTTGTCTCACCAAAATATGATGTCTCGGTTGTACTTCCCATGGCAAACTCATCCATGTTGGTATGTCCTACTATAACCGCTCCTGCTTCCTTGAGCTTCACAACGGCCTCAGCAGTATATGTTGGAACAAAATTTGACAGAATCTTGGATGAACAGCTTGTCTGCACACCCTCCTGGCACATATTGTCCTTTATTGCTATCGGCACTCCTGCAAGAGGACCATTGAGCTCTCCCGCATCTATCTTCTTCTGCACTTCCTCCGCCTGGGCAAGTGCTCCTTCACGATCAACCGTGACAAAACTATTATAATCTTTCTCGCACGCCTCGATGCTGTCAAGACAGGCCTGTGTCGCTTCAACTACGCTCACCTGTCCATCTTTAATAGCTTTTCCCAGCTCTACAGCCGTCATACCCATTAAATTCACTTCAGCCTACCTCCTAGTCAAATGTCTTTGGCACCTTGTAGCAGCCATCCTTCTGCTCTGGCGCATTCTTCAGCATGTTCTCTCTGTCGTCTCCATTTACAACAACGTCCTCACGGAACACATTGTTGTATGGGAATGTATGGCTCATAGCCTCCACACCGTCTGTATTAAGTTCATTCAGTTTGCTGACATAATCAAGCATGTCTGACATATCCTTCTTTGCCTGCTCCTTCTCCTCCGGGGAGAGCTCAAGCTTTGCAAGGATTCCAACATAATCAATTGTTTCATCAGTTATCGTCATGTTCTTGTTCTCCTATCTTTAATGAGCAAAAATAAAGAATGTGCCTTCTTATTATTCTGTGTCAAATAATGTAAACACATTCTCCCGCCATGGTATTTTGTACCACAAAATTCCCCTAAAATATATCACATCCTGGGATATTATGCAAGACTATGGGCATTTTTACCTGTATTACGCAAAACACCGCCATGTAAAACGCTGCATACATGGCGGTGCTGTAGCCCAGCTCTATGTCCTATTTCAATAGAATATGTCTACTTTCTTATTTTTTTATATATTAATATCCCTGCACTTCCCATAAGAGCCAGAATAACCACAACTGCCGTTTCTTTTACAGGCAGCCGATCACCTGTATCTGGATGTCTGCCCGGAGGCGTGTTACGTGTTGTTGTCATGGTGTTTGTTGTTCCTGTTGTACTCCATGTAGTACGTTCCGTGGTCGACTCTGTAGTTGTACCCGTCGTAGTTTCTGTTGAGGTATCCTCTGTTGTTGTTCCTGTTGTTGATTCTGTTGTCGTGTCTTCCGTTGTGGTATCTTCTGTTGTGGTATCTTCTGTTGTGGTATCTTCTGTTGTCGTGTCCTCTGTCGTCGTGTCTTCTGTTGTGGTATCTTCCGTTGTCGTATCCTTTGTCGTTGTGTCTTCCGTGGTTGTGTCTTCGGTTGTCGTGCCCTCCGTTGTCGTATCTTCGGTCGTCGTACCCTCTGTCGTTGGCTCTTCATCCAGGAAATCATTTCCCGGTACTCTGTGGAACTCTCCTCCGTTTGAGAATACTTCACTCACCACACAACCATCCCAGTTGTGTCCGAGATTTACCGCTGCCTCTGGAGCTATCACTGTTCCAAATCCCCTGCCCGCAAATGTTATGCTTCCGCCAAATTGTCCATCTGCTGCCGAGCTGTCATAGAAGTTAAAATACATTCTGTTGTAGGCATTATAAAAATTACCATTATCGTTTGCCTTTGCATCGCTCTTGCTTCCAAGTATCAGATCGCGCAGAACAGCATTCTGGATACCTGCCAGATCAATATTCATGAGCAGCACCGTATCATCACCATAATCCGGGAACTCAAAATATATCGGATTTGTGCCCGCGGCGAGCTGACTGTAATCCATGGATACCACATGCAGTCCGCTACCATTTACTGACACACTTCTATCGTTCATATCACCTGTTATATCAACATCCACAGTACCCTCTGTGTCTGCATAAGTCCTAAGTTTCTGACTATAGTCAATAAACTTTCTCTGTATATCAGCCATATCTGCATATTTAGAATATTCACCATCATCTTCAATTTCTGCATCGGTTCTGACATTTGCCGGACTGTCAAGCTTTGTCTGGGTACCATCATTCATGCGGATATATATTTCACCGCCATCTGCTCTCCTGACTTCCGCTCCTGTATAAAGCATATCAGTTCCTGCATCCGACACACAGCCACACATCCGTTCAGCATTTTCAAAGTAGAATTCCTCATATACTCCATACGAATTTCTGAGTCCCGAGTTTGAATTTGCACTGAGTGTCCTTGTGATAAAGTTACTGTGAAGATGTGTCTGTGCATACAGTGTGTCAAAACATATCACACCAAAGTCCCCCATTAGCTCCGTTGCAGAGCTGCTTTGCAGCATATAACTGCCATCATCCGCCTTTGCAAGTGCTCCTATAGTCCCCGCCGTCACGCAAAGCACAAAAACCATCGCCACTGCAACTGCTATGAGCTGCATAGTCTGAAAGCACATCCCATTATCATGGTTACCTCTCATTCAATGTCCGCCTTAACTATTTCGTCTCAAATACATAGTATTCAACAGACTTCCCGCATATTCGTTATAATAAAAAAATCCCCGAACAGATTCGACATAATTTTCACTATGTCTTATCCATCCGGGGATGAGCCAGGCAGGTCAGAATGGTCTCTCAGGATCAACAATATGCCTTATATTCCTATCCACATATATCGATGTCTCCACGAACCAGTCATACGCCGGTCTGTCATGAAATGGTCCCACATAAGCATATCCCGCAATCTGTCCTGGCAGCTCAGCCACCAGATACGGATATCTCTCAATATCTGAATTTTTATCCTTACCAGGCTTTGACTGCTTTGTCACTTTTGCCCGCCTCCATGTTCTTAAGTCTTTACTCTATGATACTCACTATCTCCTCAGAGTCAGCCTTGACTTTATATGTCTCACCTATGTCAAGTTTGTCATATATAGACTTTTCAACTTTATATGTCTTTTCCTTATCCTTCACTTCACATGTGACTTCATATTCAACTGATTTTTTCCCTAGCCTCTCCTTGTCTGTGAGCTGGGGATCTGGGTATTCCGGTGTCTTTCCACCGCCCTCGGCGGTCTCCGTCCTGTCGTACTTCCACCGCCATATTGTATAATAATACTTCGTCCTGTATATAGGCTTATCTCTATACACCGGAACAGACCTCGTTCTCGTCACATATCCATAATCGTCCACATCATTTGCAACTTCAGAGAAGGTTCCATCTCCATTGTCCTCATAGCTGTACTCCACATGGGAACCTATCACCTCATATGAATCATAGGTCTCCTCACGCTCACCAACATATTCCTGTTCAGTATGGTGCACCTCTTGTTTCGTGGTCTTTAGCGTGGCACCCTCGGGGAGTTCCCAGTCGTCTTCATCACACAGAATATATTTCTCCACATCAACACTGGTCTTCCATGTCATATCCCTGACTGTGACTGTCCTCTTCTTTGGCATGGCTATGATCGCCGTAAGTCCGATTATAGCCGCTATCACAAGCATGCCGATCAGCACTATCTTCCATGCTCCAAATGAATGTCCTCTTTTCCGATTGCCCTGCCCGCCTTTTTGTCCGTCGGCAGCCGTTCCTGTACCTGATGCATTCCTGGCATTCCTTGCGTCCTGCTCTTTCCTGACGTCAAAATACCCCTTATCCTTCGCACCTCGTTCAGCACCGCAGCTGCTGCACCGTGTGTTAAGAGCTGAATTGTAATTGCCACAATGATCACATAACCAGTCGGCACCTTTTCCCTTTGTCTGACTCTCCTCCGCGGACAAATACCGCACTCCATCCATATAGAACTTAACTTCCTGTCCCCTCGGCTTTCCGCAGGACGGACACTCACGCTTCGTTCCTTCTATATGTTTCGTACTACAATATGGGCAGTCCCAATACCCCATTACAAGTTTTCCCATACGCAATATCCTCCCCATATATACTACAGATAACTTACCTGCGCAGCAACATCATAATCATGTGGTGTCTTGTTATCAGTCTTGTGTCCAACGGCAAGTGCTATCTGGAATGAATATCCCTCCGGTATTGCAAGTGCCTTGTCAAAATATGCTTTTTTCTCCCCGTGAAGTGCATCATACACGCAGCCGATTATCAGATTTCCGAGCCCCATGCTCTCTGCCGCTATAGCCATATTCTGAACTGCAATTCCTGAATCCACCTTGCTCCACTTGAAGTCATCCTCAGCGCTTAAGAATATGAGCACCGGAGCCTCATAATAGAAATTGTGAGGCTGCTTATCCTGTCCGCGAAGTGCACGCTTCTCTGCATCAAGCTCTTCCAGAATTGGAGCATCACCCTTAACAACTGTAAAATGTATCTCTTTCTTATTCATACCTGTAGGTCCCTGAAGCCCAGCTTCGATGACCTTCTCAAGCTGCTCCTTCGTAACCTCTTCATCACTGTATGCTCTCGCTGAGCTTCTCTTTTTTATTACCTCTAATACCTGATTATCCATTGTCTTTTACCTCCTATTCTGTCATTCCTATTCTGTCATTCCTATACCGTTATCTCTATCTGATTATCCTCTATGCAGACCACACAGCTCTCATAGTATCCATCGCCTGTCGTCCGCGGTCCACTTGTCACCTCATAGCCATCCTCCGCAAGCTGTCTGGTAAGCTCATCCACTTTTTCTTTGCTCCCCACACTGAATGCTATATGTATCAATCCTGTTCTGTTAAGTGTCTTTTCAGGATCATCCATTCCCGGCCTGTTCATTATCTCAAGCCTTGCGCCATCATCAAATGTGAGAAAATATGAACGGAAGTCCGTCGTTTTATTATGATATCCCTCATTTGCTGATGCTCCCAGATATTTCTCAAAAAAATTCTTCGCAGCTTCAAGATCATTCACATACATCGCAACATGCTCAATTCTCATAAATGCAACTCCTCATTATCTTATACGCTACACTCAGCTAGACAAACTACTATATGCATGCTTCTATAGGCATGCTATATAAGCTATTTTAACCCAATGCCACATTTTACACAATGGCATAAAAATATCACCTTTATCCATTTGTATGAATAAAGGTGATATCCCGTTAAAAGCAACGTCTGTAATCAGCCCGTTACACAATTTCATTCTTAGAGCATACCCTCAAGTGTCTCTCTGATAGCCTTGATAAAGTTCTCACTGTTGAGGACTGTTGGGTTCTCGAGAGTTGTGATGAGAGCCAGATCCTTTGTCATCTTGCCATCTTCTATAGTCTTGATGGTTGCAGCCTCGAGCTTGTCTGCAAAATCCTGAAGTGCCTGGATTCCATCAAGCTCTCCACGCTTTCTGAGTGCTCCTGACCATGCGAAGATAGTTGCAACTGAGTTGGTTGATGTCTCCTCACCGGCAAGGTGCTTGTAGTAATGTCTCATAACTGTTCCGTGTGCTGCCTCGTACTCATACTTTCCATCAGGGGATACGAGAACTGATGTCATCATGGCAAGTGAACCAAATGCTGATGAGATCATATCACTCATTACATCTCCATCATAATTCTTACATGCCCAGATGTAACCGCCTTCACTCTTCATAACACGGGCAACCGCATCATCTATAAGTGTGTAGAAGTACTCAATACCTGCTGCATCGAACTGCTCCTTATACTCTGCATCGAATATCTCCTGGAAGATATCCTTGAATGTATGGTCATACTTCTTTGATATGGTATCCTTTGTGGCAAACCACAATGTCTGCTTGGTATCAAGCGCATACTTGAAACAGCTTCTTGCAAAGCTCTCAATAGACTTGTCCACGTTGTGCTGTCCCTGAAGAACACCAGGGCCATCAAACTTATGTATAGTCTCCTTTATAACCTGTCCGTCATCGCCTGTGAATACAAGCTCTGCAGTTCCAGGACCTGGAACATCTATCTCTACGCTCTTGTATACATCACCATATGCATGTCTTGCGATGGTGATAGGCTTCTTCCAGTTCTTAACACATGGCTCGATTCCCTTTACTACGATAGGTGCTCTGAACACTGTACCATCAAGGATCGCTCTGATGGTTCCGTTAGGGCTCTTCCACATCTCCTTGAGATTGTACTCCTTAACTCTTGCCGCATTAGGTGTGATAGTAGCACACTTTACAGCTACGCCATACTTCTGTGTTGCGTATGCTGAGTCAAATGTTACCTTGTCATCTGTCTCATTTCTATGTACAAGTCCAAGGTCATAGTACTCTGACTTGAGATCGATAAATGGATAAATAAGCTCATCCTTTATATACTGCCAGAGAATTCTGGTCATCTCATCTCCATCCATCTCTACAAGTGGTGTGGTCATCTGAATCTTTTCCATGTTTTATGTCCTCCATCTTTGTGTTTTCTAAGTTTTGTTATATACTCACTGCCGATTATAAACTATAAGGGGCTATATTTCTAGTTTTTTTGAATTATACATACCAATTATTAATTTTCTTAAGCCCTATAACCATATTCTTGATCAGCTATTTTTTTCAGCCTTACACATATCCATATATTCCTCTCACGGATACTTCCCCGGATATTATATCGTGAACCTCGCCATCGGCATCCCTCACCAGAAGTCCTCCATCCTTTGAAAGTCCAAGCGCCGTGTACTCTGTCTTTTTATCCCCCTCTATTACATACACCTGCTTATCCCTGTTCACAAGATAACTGTTGTACTCATCAACAAGGAATCCCAGGTCCTTATTCTTTATAAATTCGTCATATAGCTTTTCAAATTCATTTGACACCTGTGCAATGAACCATGATCTGTCACAGCCCTTGCCATTTTCCAGCAGTATTGATGTGGCCTTGTCTGCTATGTCCTCAGGGAAGCTTCGGTTATACACGTTTATGCCTATTCCCACAACAACATAGCTTATGTCAGTTCCCTCGGAACTCATCTCTGTGAGGATTCCGACCATTTTTTTTCCATCAGACAACACATCATTCGGCCATTTAATCTGAGGCTTTACTCCATCCACCTTGCTGAACGCTCTGGCAAGTGCCACCGCCGACACCAGAGTTATCCTTGACACACAGGAAATATCTATGTCCGGCTTGAGCAGATACGACATGGATATTGTCGTGCCCTTATCAGAATTCCAACTGTGGCCTCTTCGTCCCTTTCCTGCAGTCTGCTCATTTGCCACGAACAGAGCTCCGTGAACACAGTCAGTTTCCCCGACTATCTTGGCACGGGTGTTCGTTGAATCCGTCTCATCATAATAGTAAAGCTTTCTGGCAAATGTTCTGGTCTCAAGATACTTTGAGATCTTCTCCTCAGACATTACATCAGGCTCACTCACCAATCTGTATCCCTTGTTGTTCACGCCCTCGATCACATAACCTTCATTCTTGAGTGCCTGTATGTTCTTCCACACCGCTGTTCTGGATACCCCCAACAGCTCACAGAGCTCCTGTCCTGACACATATCCATCACTGTTCTGCAGCTTTTCAAGTATTTTATTCTTCATCAGTTCTTACCTTCTCTCTCAGGATATCGTATACCGCCTCACATTTGCCTTTTGCTCCGGCAAATGGAACTATGTAACTCTCCCTGCCTCTGTCAAACTTAATTATATAATACTTCAATTCAGGATCAGGCTCTATCATGATATACCCTGTAATAGTCTCATACGGTATCACCTTACTGCCTCTCTTCTGAATGATCGTTACAACATCCTGACCAAACAGATATGTCATATCATATGCAGACTTTCTAAATGAAGCCTTGACCACATAAAATCCATATGCCATGGCCGCAATCGCAATAGCAGCCTTTATCATTCTGTAGTGACCTCCCATAGCCCACCACACAACTGCTATACCTGCCAGTACAAATATTATGCCAACCACCCTGTACGCTATCCTGGTGCTCTTTCTCTTGACTACCTTCTGTCTGATGATTCCATCTGCCTGAGTTTCCTGTTCTTCACGCCTTGCGCGCTCCAGCTCGTCCACGAGCTTTCCAGCCTGTCTGACAAGCACCTTCTGCCTGTAGGCTCTCGAAGTACCATTCTCTATGCTGCTTATATTTCTAATCTCTTCTCTGTGTTTTTTATTGTTCTTTTTTTTATCACTATCTCTACTCATTCCATATCCCCTGCCAGGTCATGATCACTACTGATATCATCCCGGTTCGTATCCATGCGCTTTATGCACAATTATTTTCTCTTTTTTCATCACTTTTACGACTATACTTATATTAGTTCAGAGACTAATATATATCAAGTTTTCAGCATTACAAAAGTGTTTACATTTTACCACGTTTAATCACCTTTTTTCCATATATAAAATCATTAAAAGGTGATTAACTAGCAAACACACGATATCGTGAAAACAACCTGTAAATAACAATTTTGGAGAGGTGAATTACATGAAGAATTTTATCGCACGCATCAGTGGCACAAAAGACCTCACTGAAGGAAAGCCTTCAAAGCTTATATTGAACTTTGGTCTGCCCCTTCTCTTTGGTCTGATATTTCAGCAGTTTTATAATATGGTGGATTCTGTCATAGTCGGTCAGAAGCTGGGAACGGACGCGCTGGCGGCGGTGGGTTCCACCGGAAGCATCAACTTCATGATACTCGGATTCTGTATAGGAATCTGCAATGGATTTGCAATCCCTGTTGCCCAGGCTTACGGTGCGAAGGATTTCAAGGCTCTTAAGGCTTATATAATCAACAGTATATGGTCATCCGTTGCACTGGCTGCTGTTATAACAGTGGCAGTAAGTATCTTTACCATGCAGATACTCAAGGCTCTCAGAACACCTTCAAATATCATCGATGACGCATACATATACATATTTATAATATTCCTGGGAATACCGGCAACATTTCTCTACAACCTGACTGCCGGAATACTGAGATCACTCGGAGACAGTATCACACCTGTCATATTCCTTGTGGGTTCATCAATTGTCAACATAATACTTGATCTTATACTTGTTGTTCCTATGGGCGTCGCCGGAGCTGCAGTTGCCACAGTAGCTTCACAGGCAGTGTCAGGAATCATATGTACGATATACATGACAAAGAAACTGAAGTATCTTGAATTCAGTAAAGAGGATTGGACATTCAGCATGCGTCACTGCCTTAAGCTCTGCGGTATGGGTCTGCCTATGGGCCTGCAGTACAGCATAACCGCCATAGGCAGTGTCATTCTTCAGACCGCAGTCAATGATATGGGTTCAACATATGTTGCAGCCGTATCAGCAGGAAGCAAGATTTCCATGTTCATGTGCTGTCCTTTCGATGCAATGGGCTCCACCATGGCAACATACGGAGGTCAGAATGTTGGTGCCAGACGTCTTGACCGTGTTGATCAGGGACTTAAAGCCTGTATCAAGATGGGAATCATATATGCCCTCGTGGCTCTGGCTTTCTCCATCGTGTTCGGAAAGCAGCTTGCACTTCTCTTTGTAAAGAAGGAACAGATAGAGCTTATCGGCTACATATATGAATTCGTGGTTATCAATGCCGCATTCTACATATTCCTGGCTCTTGTGAATATCGTAAGATTCATGATACAGGGGCTTGGCTACTCGACTTTCGCCATACTTGCAGGCATATGTGAGATGATTGCTCGTTCTGTTGCCGGTTTCGTGCTGGTGCCACATTTCGGTTTCATCTGCGTATCACTAGGAAGTCCGCTTGCATGGGTATGTGCTGATCTCTTCCTGATACCTGCGTACCTGTGGGTTATGAAACAGCTGAGACGAAAATTCGGGGAAAATAAAATTAGCCGTGCCAAATCCGCAACGGCAACAATATAATCGGTTTATGAACAGACTCACTTGTGTCTCAATCACATGTGAGTCTGTTTCATTTGCACCCTATTGGGATACTAAAGTCTGTTCTGCATCCTTTCCTGTTTCGGAGTGATCCCCCTCCATTTTTTATACACCCGGATAAAATAACTGCTGTCCGAAAAGCCATTTTCCTGCGCAATATATTCCATGGAATAATCCGAATACAGCGGCATGTTCTGCGCCTTATTGAGCCTTATATACAATATGTATTCCTTACACGATCTTCCATAACGAGCCTTAAATGATCTGGCAAAGTGTGAATAACTCATACTGCACATTTCTGCCAGATCTTTAACCTCAATCTGTTCTGACGAATGCGCATCTATATATTCCAGTATGTGATTGAAATACACATCACCATCCGACCTCTTATACTTAAAATCTCCATTTGTTTTCATTTGTCTTGCCATGATGATGAGCAGCTTATATATCCCAGACTGAACCGCAAGCATGTACATCTCCCGTTTTTCCATATACTCCTCAAATATATCCTGAACAATATCTGCCATACTTTCTTTTAGTTTTTCAGACCTTATAACAGTACAGAAATCTGTAGTCTCCGTCTTGTATACAAAACAATCATACATTTTCCTTATATAAGTCTGGGGAATGCCCAGTGTATACATATTAAACTTTATGACCGCATACTTCACCGGCTCCGTACAGGTCTTATCCGCCTTTATACTGTGAAGCTGCAGCGGATATAGGTAGCACATATCCCCTTTTCTGAGAACCGTCTCTCCATCATCGCAGATCACCCGGATAGATCCGCTGACTATATAAAGTATCTCACTGTAATAGTGCCAGTGCAATTCAGAATGCACCCAATCTGTGTAAAATATATCATATGGCTGTTTCATCTCATCAATGTACTCAAACATTTCCATAGCAGTCTCCCCCTACGATCCAAGTTGTATCATGATAGGTTTATACAATTTTTTGCTCTTTATATAATACAATTATTACATTTATTTGTATATGATAAAAGCATATCAATCACATGCTAATGAAGGAGAAAATAAGATGCAGAAAGCAGCAAACAAACACATATCGCATTCAGCACAGAATCTACTAGATTATTTATCGGAGATTGCCGGTAATAAGATAATAACAGGTCAGCACACACAGACCAATCCTATGGAGGAGATTGACTATATATACGAACAGACAGGCAAATGTCCGGCACTCAGAGGTTTCGAGCTGCTTGGATACTCGCCAAACATAAACTATAATGATGCATCCGCAGAATGTCTCACAGAGGTATTTGAAAATCAGGATACCCTTGACACTGCTCTCGAATGGGCAAAGAAAACAAATGGCATTGTCACTTTCACATTTCACTGGTTCTCTCCGATTGGAGGTCGTGACAAGAGTTTCTACACAGAGCACACTGACTTCGACGCTGAAAAGGTGCTCATTCCAGGCACAAGAGAACGTGATGCTTTCTACCACGATATGGACATCATCGCAAAGGAACTCCGAAGATTCCAGCTTGAAGATATCCCGGTTCTGTGGAGACCTTTCCACGAGTCCGAGGGCACCTGGTTCTGGTGGGGTGCCAAAGGTCCTGCTGTTGCGGCAAAGCTCTACAGACTCATGTTCGACTACTATACAAATGTACTGAACATCAACAACCTTATATGGGTATGGAACTGTCCTACAAAAGGCGTATACCCTGGAGATGACTTCGTTGATATTGTCTCCATGGACATATATCTGCCGGAATACACAGCAACCGATTACAGTGAAGAATATACAAAGCTTGTAGAAGCTACCTCTCCGAACAAGGTTGCCGCCCTTACCGAAGTTGGATATATACCGGATATACATCTTCTGGAGAAGTCACACACTCCATGGGCATACTACATGACATGGTCTGAAGAATTCTGCATAGGAGAAAAATTCAATTCCAACGAAAATCTTAAGGCTATGTATGACAGCCAATATGCTGTTACCGGAAAGTAAGTGGGTAAGTCTGTTATATGTAACGGCTGTAATGCTCACTTTATAAAACGACTTCAAAAATCGTTCCTCCAGACGGATTAGACTTAACTGCAATATCGCCATCATGCACTATCACGATCTCGCGGACAAGAGCAAGTCCCAGTCCTACGCCGCCAAGCTCACGGCTTCTGGATTTATCCACGCGAAAGAAAGGTTCAAACACGCGATCCTTCAGTTCTTCCGGGATACCATTTCCGGTATCCTCTACTGACAGGTAAACGTGTTTTTCCTTCTGACGCGCTGTCACTGTAACCCGTCCTCCTGTGCGGTTATATTTTATAGCATTCTCAACAAGATTGTATACCAGCCTATAAATAAGGATATCACTTCCAATCATCGTTATATTCTTATATTTTCCAATAAGTTTTATATTCTTTTCCTGTGCAAGAGGTTCCAAATCTTCCAATACCTCGTCAACGAGATCATTAAGGATAATTTTTTCATCCCGTCCTACAGTCTGAAGCTCACTCATGTCAAGAAGTGTTTTTACCATCTTGCCAAGCCTGTCATTTTGTTCCGTCAACATCTTTATCATCTGTACGGTGTCTGCATCACTGCCCGGATGCTGAGTGGAATGATACAGGTCAAGCTGTACCTGCATTAACGATAATGGAGTTCGAAGCTCATGTGCTGCACTCGCAGTAAATTGTCTCTGTATCTCAAATGCATCCGAGAGGCGTTCAAGCATCTTGTTATACGAAACACTAAGCTGATTCAGTTCTTTAATCTTACATTCTTCTATTCCCGAATCTGCCAGGTTTTGAGCCTGCACTTCTTCAATTTTATCAGAAAACTCACGAATTGGTTTAAGCGCATGTCCACTTATAAAATATGCGGCTACTCCACCAAGGAGAGCCAATAAAGCCGAAACTATCAGACTGTTTCTTTTGTAGTCTTCTTTATTATTGTACACTTGAACAGAAAAATCATTTGAGAACTCATCCCACTTATCCTCTGGTATGCTGATGTATATTTCTTCCGAACCACCTCCGCTGTCATCTCCCTGAGCGTCAACAGCCTTTTGCAGGGAATCCATATAATACACACCATTTTTATAGACAAACATTGTCAGGCACCCACATATAATCGCAATACACAATGTAGTTATACAAGTAAGTCTCCACTGCAGTGACATTTTTTTCATCAATCAGACTCCTCTCGTATTTTATATCCTTCTCCCACCTTATTCATAATTGCATCATATCCAAGCACTGCCTTAAGCTTTCTCCTTAGCGAAGACATATGCACCCGGATGGCTCCACTGAAGCTATCCACAGATGCATCCCAGACATGCTCCATCAATTCCTCCTGACTTACCGGTCTTCCCAGGTTAAGAAGCAAATATTCCAAAATTCCTTTTTCTTTTCTTGTCAGGGAAATCTTTGTTTCCTTTGCATATGCCTCACGTTTTATCGTGTCGAACATGATATCGCCGCTTTCCAGACATACATCCTTTTGTACAAATTTCCTTCTTGTCAGACTTCTGATACGAGCCTCAAGTTCCTGTAGATGAAACGGCTTTTCCATATAA
>ERZ507039.265-NODE-265-length-21355-cov-5.493803_pt1 | contig 21355 bp, 17 predicted proteins | sample MGYA00512872_ERZ507039 | MGnify/ENA metagenome assembly ERZ507039
GCAGCTACCGCTTCATCGTGGGCTTCAACCTGACGCTGATCGCGCTGGGCGTGGCTGGTGTACTGCCACCTGCCACCTCGGCACTGCTGCACAACGGGTCCACCCTGGGCATCAGCCTGCGGAATATGACCGACCTGCTGGACGATGAAGAAAATACCCAGAAATAAACAAGCAAGTGAGGGAGCAGAGAGGCGGCAAGGTGCTTCTCTGCTCCTTGCAGACGCTGTGTTATTAGCGTTAGGGGGGCGGATAAACGCGGAGCATAACAAAGCCCGTATCAGTTTAACTGGTACGGGCTTTGTTGAATAATATGCAAAGTGAAATCAGACCTTCCACCCGGCGGCCTGCTGCCGCTCCACCACGAAGCGGCGGTAGAGCCCGTCAACAGCAACCAGCTTATCGTGCGTGCCTTGTTGAACGATCTCGCCGTGATCGACCACAAAAATTTGGTCGGCATGGCGCACGGCTTTCAGCCGGTGGGCAATCATAATGACCGTCTTATCGTGGGTCAATTCTGCAATGGCCTCCATCAACTCCTTCTCGTTCTCCGGGTCCACGTTGGCGGTGGCTTCGTCCAGAATGATGACAGACGCGTCCTTCATAATTGCCCGGGCGATGGAAATGCGCTGGCGCTCGCCGCCTGACTGCACGTCCCAGAACCGCGCCATGAGATTGCAGAGAGTGGTCTTGCCGGAGCCGGAGGGGCCGACGATAGTTCTCCATGAAGTAGTGTCCGTGGGACACGCCTGTGCGGTCATAGTCCCAATCCCATGTGACGAATTGAACGCCGTATTTGCTTGGAGTACCTGCCAGCACCGTGCCGCCAAAGTCAGCGAGGATGCGGTAGTCGCCATCCAGTCCGCTGGCTTTAAGCTGCGGGGCGGTAGTCCATAGCGGCCATATACTCCAGCGTCTTCGCGGCGATGTCCTCGACGCGAAACAGGGCATCCTCTGCCTGGGGCGTGTCCACATCCTCTCGCCGATAGAACACGCTGCCCCTGCCGGTGATTCGACACAGCGGAGCATTGTTCCACAGAATGGAACGTTCGCAGTCTTCCAGCGACTTTGTTTCAAAGCCCACACGGTGGAGAGAAATGCTGATTTCTTCGAGGTAGCGAAGATGCTGCCCAGTGTTGCTGTTGTTCATGTGATGAACCTCCTCGTAAACTGAAAAGAGGTTGGTATCAAAATATGATACCAACCTCTTCAATAAAATGTTTCAAATTATTATGAGAAAGATGAGAGACAAAAGGTCCCTGAGAGCGTAAAGCCCGCCATAAAGCAGGCCAAATCAGCCGAGAATTTAGTTCAAGTCCTGCCTAACGCTCTGAAATGCCCTTGTGTATCTATAAAACACGCTTTGAAAAAACAGGGCATAAAAACGCCGAAACCCCTGATTTCTCAGGGGTTTCAGGTGAGTGTATCTATTTTGGTCACTCAAGATGGTTGCGGAGAGAGGACTTGAACCTCCGACCTCCGGGTTATGAGAAATGCACCGTGAATTTCTTATAGTCCCATAGCGGCGCATATAATCCCAGGAAGTCAGTATTTTCAATGGTTCCGAGGAATCTGCATGCCTCTTCTTTCCCACCCCGTACCATGAAATCCTGTAGCGGTTGGTGTCAGCGTTGGTGTCAACTCCAAGTGAAGAGCCATGAGATGACCGATTTTGTTGGCCCAACCACGCAAGAAACGCACCTTTAGGTTTTTACCTCTAAGGGGTTCAGTTCATTGGGGTTCGGACAGAACAAGAAACAGACCATCAGGCATACGAATCGTACCAACGCTAAATAGCACAATGGCGCAGCATTACTAACGGAACTCCAATCCGCCGTCGGTAATGCTGCGCCACTTTTACGCTGTGTCAATATAACACGATGCTTCCCATTACAGAGGCATATTTCAGGAGGTTTCCATGTCAGAATATACACTTGAGATCAAACAGATCGTAGACTATCCACGCTGCCGGATCTACCGACAGTTCGTACAAGCCTTGATAGCAGACCGGAGCATTCGCGTGAGCGGAGGCTCCGGTCTTTTTTATTTTGTCGTGCTATGCGCCTATGCCAACTTCCGCACCTCATACAAGCGCATTGATGGCATTAGTTACACCATCTACCCCGGCGAATGGATCATGTCTGTGGAGGAATTGTCCCGGTATTTCCGCACTCGCTTCCGCCGCCAGACCTTGGCCGCTTTGGAGGGACTGCAAAAGAAAGGGCTTATCAGTTTTCTTGTTCTCGGACATGGTAAGCTGGTCAAATTCAAGATTCGCGGCTGGCGGCGCCACAACACGATTCTCGACTACAATGCGCCCTGTCAGAAGGATACCGGCTTTTTCTTCTTCCCTGTATCCACTGCCACAGAACTGGTCAGTGCCGGCCACTGCTCGGAGATGGACGCCGTATTGGATCTATGGCTGAACACGGTCTATAACGATCCGCAGGTCCTCGGTTCAGACGTTGGGCCGGTGGTCTACCTCCGCAATGGCACAGGCTGCCCGCTGGTCAGCTATGCGGAGCTGGCATCCCGCTGGGGCATCTCTAAGGCGACCGCTGGCCGATACCTCAAGCGCATGGCTGAGCGCGGCTATCTGCAACTGGCAGCCTTCCCCGGCACACATGGCACCACGATCTATCTACAGAACTATCTCTCCACCATGTTCCAAATTTCTGACATCGTGGTGGATAAGGAAGAGATCGCCATGAGCCTTGGCATCAAGCTGGAGCTTCAGGAGGAAACCACCCTGACCACTGCGGCCTCCAGCGGTTCAAATGAGGCCGGTAGCGTTTCAGAAATAAACCGCCATCGAATCGAGCGGAAGATGCGGGAGATCCTTGTGGCACAAGGGCTGCCGTGTGCGTCATGCCCTAAATCCAAGTATATGTTATTACCATTATCCGACGACTGCGAGGTTAGAATAGAAGGGGTGCCTCCGCTGCGCCGGTGGCTTCAACTGGTGGTCACCTGCGGTGACGCTCAGGAAGTCTATCACTTTGAACTCAGATTGCACCCGACAGGGATGCGCGGCGATAAGGAGGTCGAACGATGAAAAAGACGGCACAAGAACCCAAAGTGACCGAGAATCCTCTGTACCATGATACGTGGATGCTGTTGCGCAAGTACCGGGACGTGGTGTGGAGCCTGGAGCTGTCCGTGCAGCAGGTACGTCGGCAGTTCCAGATCGAGTATGGCAGCAGCATAGAGGAATTTCTGGAATCCCTCTATGTGGCCGGCATCACCTTCGAGGGCTCGGCGATTGAGGATCATGCCCGCTGCATCGAGCGCAGCTACAAGATGCTGAAGCTGCTGGATACCTCCGTGGAGCTGCTGCGGACAAAGCACAAGTACGGTGAGAGCTATTACTGGCTCCTGTACTACACCTACCTGTCGCCGCAGCAGTTGGCGAACACGCAGGAGATCATCGAAAAGCTGGAGCCGCACATTCGGGACATCAGCTACCGCACCTACTTCCGCAAGCGTCAGATGGCGATTGATGCCCTGAGTTCGGTGCTGTGGGGGTATTCATCGAAAGAGAGTCTGGCACTGCTGGAAAAGTTTGTGCCGGAGGAAATGTAGAAAAAGATTGGGTATGCCGATAAAAGAAGAATGGCATACCCAATCTCAATGAGACAGCGCAGAATTGCAAGAAGGCTCAAACCATATATACGGGAGCTTCATAGTGTGAGATAGAATTATGAGTCCGAGTTGCTATTTAGTATATCCTCTAAGAGTTTGATTTGCGGTGAAATCTTTTCGAGCTCCTTCATATACATTTTCCCCTCAGTATGGATAAAAACGAAATCCTGCAGTTTTTTCCCAAGCTTCAAAAGAGGAACCCACAAGGAGACTGCACCGCCACCTGATATGATGATGGCAGCAAGGGACATGATGCCCTTAGAGTCATTAACTCCCGTAGCGACAGTAACAACCGCAGAAACTATCATAATAATTATTAGCAAGGTAGCTGCACAATTTTTAACCCAATATGAGATGTTGCGTGCACGATTATCTGCGTTCTCTCGAGCGTCCCTGCGTAGCTTCCCGATGGAAGACTTGACGGTTGCTTGCTGAGCAAGAAGCTTTTCCGAAGCAGCGTCATAGCGCCGATTTGCCTCAGCTACATCCTCTAAGGCCTTGGAAGCAACAATGGTCGCTTCTTTTGCGTATTGAGCTTTAACACGGTCTCGAACAGCTAACACAGATGTATCATCAAGAGCATCATAATTGCCACCGCATAGATCCATTATTTCTGCGCGAGCATAGGTGCTGAATCGCAAGTTTGCAGCCTCGTCCTCGGTTAAATCTCCTCTCTTGGACATACGTACAGTGATATCATAAAAGCGCTCCATTACAGAAGAAGTAGGGGTCACTGCTGCACTCGCAGCGGACACAAGTAATAGCCGCGGGATCTGACGGTTCTGCATAGAGTATTTGACCCAAAGAATCGATGTCAAATCGGTGTCAGTTATAAGTGGGCTGATCCACATACGGTAAGCTTGATAGTGTAAGAATTGATTTGCTTCACGCACTAAGTTGTTGTTTGTAGTTAGAAAGATAGAGGGGCACGATTCAATGGTCTCGTATTTCATGCCGTTGCGTTGCATAACGACATAGCTTATAGCGTCAGCATCATTTTCCAACATTTTAGGAGAGTGAGCATACCTGGTTATTTTTTTGGAGATATGTTCGGTAAGTCCAGCATAATCTATGTAAGCGGAGGGGGCTCTTTTAAGCACACCCGTTCTGTCGACATAGGACTCTCTTGAGGCAATAGTAATGTTCAGTTCTTTTAGATTAGCCGCTAAGGATCGTATTTCGCGATCAATTTCAATTGATGTTAGATGATCTGTTTCTAACCGCTCCAATGGTTGTGTAACTTTTGTGCTACATGCATCTCGATCTCTGAAGTTGCGAAGGATATCGGCTATTTCGTCACTATGCTGCGGGAAAATATACAGACTTGCTCCATTTTCACGTAGCATATTAAGCAATACATCTGCGGCTGCTTTTTGCTCTGGTAGTTTATAATTGAGAGCGCATAAAACAAAAGTTGTATCCAAATAGACGGAAAGATTTGTTAAGCGCCGCGCTTTTGTAAAAGAGGAAACATTGGTCGTATCAATGTAAATCGCAGACGTAAGCATAATGCCACGGGCAACTCTTACAATCTTGGAAAAAAGGGAAGGGTTATCGTCTTTTGCCTCCAAAACAAAACGCCCGATTTGGTAGTTTCGCACATCCGTATTTCCAATTGTGTTGGCGCGTAGTTCGTCAATGTCAAATAGTACGTCAAACCCACGCGATTCGAAGAATTCACCTAACCATATGGTGACAGCATCTTCTGTTGCATGTAGAGAAGGTGATACAGACACCAACCTCTTAGTAAGAGCGGTTGTAATATCATGAACTTCAGAACGAGCTAAGGATTCCTGCGACTTGAAAAGAGACAAAACGCTCTCAAGTGACTTAGCTAATTTATAATTTCCATGTGGAGCACTGATAACATAGTGATCACTGGATCGGACCATCCGTTGCAGAATTTTATCAAGAACGGAGAGAGGCATATTGGAAAAGGCATATTGTTGGTCCATAAGTTTCAGTATACGGGACTTATCTATTTTTCCCCCAACTACAGTAGAGTCCGCAATGCACATGGTAACAAACCGTTCTAAAAGCTTTAAGTTGTCTAGGGCTTGCTGGTCACTCATGGCAGTCAACATAGCACTGCTGATAAGAAGTCTGCTAGTTTTCATCTCAAATCCCTCCTTGTGCTTCATTTTATCACCTCCAGCACGCATTCGTCAAATTTCTATGGTCTAAAGTAAATAGTAACTCATTGGTTTTGAAAAAAAACGATATATTTGTCGTTGTCGGTACATAAAAGAAATTACCGCGGCGGAATAGTCGCAGCACCGAAAGGCACTTTCCCGCCACAACATTGGCACGGTTTTGCGATTTCGGCGTAAATCCAAGTGTGCTATACTGTGTATGCTCAAAACTATGCCAAGGCGATACGAGTAACACCATCCTACGGGGTGGTGTTATTTTGTTTCCGGTAATTTGGGCAGCCCAAGAGGGGCGGCTTTCAGGGAGCTGCCCCTCCACATCTTTTCTATCACAGGAGGTATCACGAGTGAAAAAACATGACCTGACTAAGACACATCTCCACAGGGCAAGTCCCGGCATGGCACTATACGCGGCCATCGCGGGCGTGACCATGGCCGCGATGCTTTGCCAGCCTGTCTTTGCCGCCACCGTCTGGGAGAAGGCCAATGAGATCATGAAGGATGTCTATAACCAGATTCTTCTTATCTCCACCATTGCCGCCATTGTCACCGCGTCGGTGGCACTGCTGATGATGAACTTCTCCCGCAGCGGTCGCACTGTGGACGAGAGTCGCGCTTGGCTCAAGCGTATCATCATCACATGGGCAATCCTTAACGGTTTGGGCTTCATCATGTCCTATGTGACGCCCTTCTTCGCGGATGGCAGATGGAACGGATAACGCCAAGCTGCCCGGCTGAGAAAGGAGAAGTGCTATGGGCATATTAGATGGCATTGTAGAATGGATCGCGGAACAGCTCATGTACGGTCTTGACCTTATCAACACCTCTGTGCTGGGGGCTCTGGGCTGCGACATGACCACCTTCCTGCGCTACTTCCCTGCCGCGGAGACGATGTACAACATCTTCGTGGCACTGGCTATCGGCATGATCCTGCTGAACCTGATCTGGCAGCTATTCAAGAACTACGGCCTTATAGCAGGCGTAGAGGCAGAAGACCCGGTAAAACTGACAATCCGCTCCGTGCTGTTTATCCTGCTGGCCTATTTCGCAGATGAAATCGTGGAGCTGATACTGAAAATCGGCGGGACACCCTACGCGTGGATCATGTCGTCTGAGCTGCCCACACTGAACTTTGCCGACTTCAATTCGGTCATACTTACCATCCTTGGGGTCTGCGCCAACGGCGCGGTGGCTCTAATCGCCCTGATCCTCGTCCTCATATTGGCGTGGAACTATATCAAGCTGCTATTTGAGGCGGCGGAGCGTTATGTGCTCCTGGGCGTTCTGGTATTCACGGCGCCGGTGGCTTTTGCTACGGGCGCGGCGCAGGCTACCTCCAACATCTTCAAGGCGTGGTGCCGGATGTTCGGCGGCCAGATATTTCTACTGCTGATGAACGCATGGTGCCTACGCCTGTTCATCACCATGGTGGGAACCTTCCTGGCAAACCCCTTATCCCTATAGGAGACGATTATGAATCAAAAAACGAAATACATCACAGGGATCGTGTTGTCCGTACTGGTTATATGTGCGCTCACATTCCCGGCCTTTGCTCTGACGGAATCAGATGTGCAGTCTCAGGTCTCAGCTTCCGGTAAAGAAGGCGTGGCCGGAAACCTGTTCGTTTGGTTTCTGTGCGCAGTGGCTTTTCTGAAGATCTCACAGAAGATCGACAGCTTCATGCAGGGCCTTGGCATCAATGTGGGCCATACAGGTGGCTCTATGCTGGCAGAAGCGATGCTGGCCGCGCGGAGCATCGCTGCCGCCCGTGGCGTCGCCGGACGCGGTCGAGGCGGTAATGCAGGGCGAGCCGGAAGCACCGGTGGCAGTGGCGGTGACAGCAATACCTTCCTGCAAGGCGGTCTGGCCGGTGTTGCCAATCGCAGCTTCTATAACGGCGCATACCGAAACGCCACCGGTACAGGCAGCGGCGGCGTTGGCGGCATGGCGTTCCGTGCCTCTATGACCAAGGGCGGCGATATTGCCAATAACGTTATCAGCCGGATTGCCACCGGCGGTGCGGGATCTGGGGATGTCATGTCCGGCAATATGGCGGCGGACGCTCTCAAGTCCTATATGGGCTATACGGCTCTTGGTGAAGGCGCGGCTGACATTCCGAACTTCTCCAATGTGGAGATCGGCGGTGGGCATATCACCGGCACGGAGACCTCTGAGGAAGAACCTGACGGTCGTGCCTTTGCCATGTACAGCACTGAACAGTATATGGAGCCAAAACGGGAATACACCACCGTCACCACTGTGGACGGCGCAAAATGGTATAGGCAGTACGCACAGGACGTAGTGGAGAAAAAGCCCTATCAGAATCCGGATGGCGGCATTTCCTATCGTGAGAGCCTGATCCGGCGTCTGCCTGACCCGCCTCGCAGAAAGGACAAGACCTGATATGACCCAGCAAGAACGCAGCGGTCTGAACGAAGCCGCTGAAATCAGCGCACACGCTGCCGGCGCTGTGCGCGGCGCCATCAAAACCGGAAAAGCGGTAAGCGGCGCGGCAAAAGGTGCTGCTGCCGCAGGCCCTTACGGTGCGGCGGCAGCGGCACTCTGGACACATCACAAGGCGGTTGCTGCCATCATTGCCGGGTTGCTGGTGCTTCCCGTCCTGTTCATCATGCTGCTGCCCTCCCTGATCTTCGGCGGGTTGACCAAGGCAGGGGTTGAAGGAAGTCCAGACACACCGATTCTTAATGACAACGCAGCCATTGTGGAGAACATCAATCAGATCTCGCAGGCGATCAGCGACTTGCTGGAGGAAGGGCAGGAGGATGTTCGCGCCCGGATTGACGCGGATTTTACCGCTTCCGGCGCTGACCAGAAGGAGATCATCAATCCATACGAAAGCTCCCCGGCCTACAATGCCAACCGCTTCATTGCCATGTACTGTGCCGCCAAAAATCAGGACTACGCATCTATCTCCCTCAAGGATATGGAGGATGTGATCCGTAAGGCCAAGGACGCCCTCTATACCTTCACGAGCACGGAGGAGCCTCGCACGACTACGGTAACGGAAACGAATACAGATCCCAAAACCGGTAAGGTCACGGTGACGGAAACGGAAGTTACAGAGATATGGAAGATCTATACCATCGTCTACAACGGAGAGGCCTATTTTGAGGATAAGATATTCGCTCTGTCGGATGAACAAAAGGGACTGGCGGAAAACTACGCCCAGAACCTGAGCGTATTCCTGGGCGATGGTATGATGCAGGGCTTGCTGCCTGCCGAGTCCGCCGGCCTTGTATCTTTGGGCGACATTCGTTTCTCGGATGGCGCGACGCAGGTGGTCTACTATAATCAGTTGGACAAGCGGTACGCGCACAAGCCCTACGGCACCGACGACATCGGCACCTACGGCTGCGGGCCTACCTGTATGGCAATGGTGGTATCTTCTTTGACCAGCGAGACGGTCGATCCCGTTGAGATGGCACGTTGGGCCTATGAAAACGGTTACTGGTGCAGTAGAAGCGGTTCCTACCATTCGCTGATCCCCGGTGCTGCCAAAGCGTGGGGGCTTCCGGTACAGGGCTGCGGGAAAACAGAAGGGCAGCGCATTGTGGATGCGCTCTCTCAAGGCAAGCTGGTGGTTGCAATCATGCTGAAAGGTCATTTCACCAGCTCCGGCCACTTCATCGTGCTGCGCGGTGTGGAGAACGGAAAGATACTGGTGGCAGACCCTGCCAACTATACCCGAAGCCAACAGGCATGGGATCTGTCTATCATCCTGAATGAAGCCAGCGGCCGTGCCGGTGCTGGTGGGCCTTTCTGGATCATAGGGTAGGAAGGAGAACTAAATGTGAGTAAACCAAATGAATATGACACCTATATCATCCCGCCCAATTTTATTGAAGGCGGGACTTTTTTCGGCGGACTGCTGAAGCTCCGCAATACAGCCGAGGCACTGGTTATCGTGCTGGCTATCGGCATACCGGTGTTCTCGGTGTCCGCCCTAACATTGACTGCTAAAATCATCATTCTGTGCCTGACCGCGCTGCCTCTTGGCATCATCGCACTGGTTGGCATCAACGGCGAAAGCCTCTCCTCGTTCATCTTTCTTGTCCTGAAATATCTCCATAACCGCCGCGTTATTACACGCAACGAAGAAGAACAGGGCAAGCGAAAGAAACGGAAGAAGCATAAAGCTAAGAGCGGTGACGACGCGCCCAAGTACATCAATCCAGTGGCGGAATACCTGCCTGTGGAGAAGATCGAAAACGGCATCATCTACACACGGGATCACCGTTACCTGAAGATTGTCGAAGTTATACCTATCAACTTCCTGCTGCGCAGTGCCAGAGAGCAGCGAAACATCATCTATTCATTTATTTCGTTTCTGAAAATCAGCCCGGTCAAAATGCAGATCAAGGTCATTGCCAAGCGTGCCGACCTGAACCGGCACAGAGAGATCGTGCAGCAGGAGATGGCGCAGGAAACCGATGAAAACTGTCGCCTGCTGCAGCAGGACTACCTGACGCTCATTGACCGGATCGGTGCACGGGAAGCCACCTCGCGCCGGTTCTTCATGGTATTTGAATATGAGGCATGGGCAGGCCGGAAACGGGATAACGAGGAAGCGGAGGCCATCGCCTCCCTGCAAACGGCAGCCCGCACCGCAGTCAATTATCTCAAGCAATGCGGCAATGAGGTGCTGATCCCGGAAAACGATGATGAATTTACGGTCGATACCCTCTACCATTTGCTGTGCCGCAACACCACCACGTCGCTGCCGGATCGAGTTCGCCGGATCGTTGCCCAGTATCAGGAGAAAGGACTGGAATCTGAGATCGACGCCATTCCCTGTACGGAGTTTTTCGCCCCTGACACCATCGACTTCACCAACGGGCGGCATATCTGTATTGACGGACTCTACTACGCCTATCTGCTGGTACCCTCTACCGGCTATAAGGCGCAGGTACCAGCCGGCTGGCTGTCTCTCATTGTCAACGCTGGGGATGGCATTGACCTGGATATGTTCGTCAGCCGCCAGCCGAAAGCCCGCATGGTACAGCGGCTGGGGCAGCAGCTTCGTATCAATCGCAGTAAGATCAAAGACGCCAGCGATACCAACACGGACTTTGATGATCTGGACGGTGCTATCCGAAGCGGCTACTTCCTGAAGGAAGGGCTGGGCAACAACGAGGACTTTTATTACCTGAATCTGCTGATCGCAGTGACAGCTCCCACAGTGGATGAACTGGAATGGAAGGTCAATGAACTGAAAAAACTGCTCGTGTCCCGTGATATGGACGTGTGCAGCTGCGCCTTTCATGAGGAGCAGGCGTTCCTATCGTCGCTGCCGCTGGTCAGCATGGAGAAGCACCTCTTTGAACGCTCCAAGCGCAATGCGCTGACCACCGGCGTGGCAAGCTGCTACCCCTTCACGTCCTATGAGCTGAGTGATGAAAACGGCATCCTGTTCGGCCTGAACAAGTACAACAACTCTCCGGTCATCATCGACATCTTTGACTCCAAGGTTTATAAAAACGCCAATATTGCCGTATGCGGCACCAGCGGCGCGGGCAAGACCTTCCTGATCCTGCTGATGGCACTCCGTATGCGGCGTAAGGGCATACAGGTTTTCATGCTGGCGCCACTGAAGGGGCATGAGTTCCACCGTGCCTGTGTCAACACGGGCGGCGAGTTCATCAGTATCTCCCCCGCCTCCAAAAGCTGCATCAACGTGCTGGAGATACGCAAGATAGACAAGTCCGTGGAGGAAACGCTGGATGGCCCCGGTATCGAACGCTCTGAGCTGGCAGCAAAAATTCAGCGGCTTCATATCTTCTTTGCCCTGCTGATCCCCGATATGTCCTATGAGGAAAAACAGCTTTTGGACGATGCCCTGATTCGTACCTACGCACGGAAAGGTATCACCCATGATAACGCTTCTCTCAGTGATCCGGATAACCCCAACGTTTACCGCCAGATGCCTGTGCTGGGCGACCTCTACGACGTTCTGCGGGAGGAAAGCGATACCAAACGCCTTTCCAACATCATCAACCGCTTTGTACACGGCTCGGCCAGCACCTTCAACCAGCAGACCAATGTGAATCTGGACAACAAATTCACGGTGCTGGACATCTCGGAACTCAGCGGTGATCTACTGCCTATCGGGATGTTCGTAGCTCTGGATTTCGTGTGGGATAAAGCCAAAGCCAACCGCACGGAGGAAAAGGCCATCTTCATCGACGAATGCTGGCAGCTCATCGGCGGCGGCTCCGGCACCTTCGGCATCGGTAACCGTCTGGCGGCTGAAATGGTGCTGGAGATCTTCAAGACCATCCGCGCCTATTCCGGCAGCGGCATTTGCGCGACGCAGGATCTGAACGACTTCTTCTCCCTGGACAACGGCAAGTACGGCAAGGGGATTATCAACAACTGCCGCACGAAAGTCATCTTGAATCTGGAGGACGAGGAAGCCCAGCGCGTTCAGCAGGTATTGCACCTCTCCGAAGCGGAGGTCATGGAGATCACCCACTTTGAGCGGGGCAATGGCCTGATCAGCAGCAATAACAACAATATCACGGTGGAAATCAAGGCCAGCCCACTGGAACGCGACCTTATTACCACAGACCGACGCGAGCTGCTTGACCTGCTGCGCCGCATGAAGCGACCGGAAGCCTAATACGGCGTTTATACGGAGATAACACGCATTACAAAATCAATACGCATTTAATACGGAGTTAATACGCATTACGGAGGTGATGCCGCCTATGAGAAACAGAGAACAGATCTATGGACAGGAGGCCGCAGAGCTGCTGCGGAACATAACCGTCTATCACTGCATGCGCCGTGACCAGCTTCTACGCCTGTATCCGGGCAAGGAGGGCGTGATTGAAAACCTGCTGCGCTATCTGGTCAAGCAGCAGCGGATATTTTATAACACTGACCGGGATTGCTACGGAGATGTCCCTGACTGCCGCGAGGACAGAGAACTGACAGCGGCACTATGGGTGCTGCTGGACTTTATCGAAAAGGTGGAGTATCACAGCCCTGACAATATGCCGGCAAAGCTGGTATTCTTCGCCGATGGCGAGGTATATGAGGTCGTCTATGTAGGCCCGGGTAAGGAAGCGTTGCTGCAGCACGCGCTGGCCGCGGAAGATGATTCCGGGCAACGGCTCGTTATCATTGAGGAAGAAGACCAAATGCAGCACCTGCACATCCCTCATATCGCCGCCTACTGCATGGTGGATGAGCAGGGCTGCGTACAGTACTTCAGGAAGGAGGAACCTTGTGGACAGAGCCACCCTCTCGCAGCGGATAGAGAGCATTTTGAATGAGATCACCCGCCTGTCCAACACGCTCTACGCTATGGACAACACGAATATCCAGCGGCATTCAGATAACTATGAAATGCTGTCCACCGAGGCCGCACTGCGGGGTGAGGTCATTGCCTGCCGGCTGCGGCACCTGATCTATGAGACGACCACCATCCGAAAAGCCGAGTATCTGACATCGGCTGGTGTCATGCAGGGCATCTCTGTTATAGAGAAAGATGGCATACTGGAAATCACGCTCCCCTGCCTACTGCCTAAGAAGAGCAAGAAGCATAGCTGCGAGTATCTGACAGACCCCATCTACTACACGCTTAGTAAGTATGCGCAGACACACACGCTGCCCAAGTTCCGGCACTGTGTTGTCTGCTTTTCTCATATCTACAGCCGCGAGTTGTCGCCCAACCGGGTGCGTGACTATGACAATCTGGAGCTCAAGCAGCTTTTGGATGTGATTGCCACTTTCGTTATGGAGGATGATACAGGTCTGCTGTGCGATGCCTATAACACGACGGAGATCGGCGACGGTGACTGTACCCGCGTGTCAGTGATGGATAAGGAGCGTTTTCAGGGCTGGCTTTCGGACCGCGAGAATCGGCTCAGATCTATATCCGATTTATAGTGTTTCGACCGTGTCAAAAACAGTACACATGACGATGGTACGGCAAAGCCTGTATTTCCGGGCATTTTCACATGACCGGTGCGGGCGAAAAATACCGTGGTCATGGCAGTCTGGGTACTGCACACCAGAAGGAGGTGGTCAGTATGAGTACCCTACCACAGAAAGCTCCCGGTAGCCTATCACAAGCCTATCAGCTATTGGCGCTGGTCGCCCTGTCCGGTGAGCTGCCGGCCAGCCAACTGAGCAGGCTCGCCGGTGGCACCAGCTACAAAGAGAACGTGGTCAAGTCGCTGAAGCGTCAGCGGCTTTTGCTGTCCTACTATAAGAACGGACTGCGTGGATACCGGCTCACCGCCGCGGCGAAAAAGCTGCTGCTGGAGCACAACCCGGAGAGGTTTTCTTTCTACCTGTCCGGAGCCTGTGCTACCAACCACATCAGGAGTGAGCCGGAGCAGAGGCTTCGACTCCACCGTGTCTCTCAGACATTGATCACCATGCGTAACGCCAACGTTAGTATCTTCCGCGATGAAAAACCCGGCGTATTCTGCCCCGGCGAAACAGCGACTGGTAGCATCTGCACCCCTGCCTTCTACTCATCCCGTGAGATCAAGGAGATGGGGACAACCTTTGTTAAAATCCGTGGTGCCCGGTCCGTGGGCGTTTTGCTGACACCGCAGCATATCCACGTGGTTTACAACATGGGCAACGCGCTGATGAAATGGAGCTATAAAGCTGAGATGCGGACAAAGGCACTCATGCAGACGGTGCTGTGCCGTGAACGAATGCCGCACCAGTATCACCCGGATGCGGTGCGGGGTCTCCTGCTGGGTGATAGCATGGAACTGGCCTATGAGCTGCTGACTGATCAGGGTGGCAAAAACTATTTCGTTCTGGATGGAAGCTATGAGCGGTTCTGCTTCCTGACCAACGACCATCATGGAGAGGTGCTGTTGCGCCTCCTCTGTGATGAAGAACTGGACAATGGCCTGCGTGAGCTGCTGCTCCTTGATCTGGAGCCCCGGCAGCTGAGTGAAACAGTGGAGAATGACGCCATGACGCCGGATGGCGCGCCGGTGCTGCTTGCCTATGACTGTGACCTGCCGCGGATCAGGCGGTTCGATACGGCACTGCGGCTTCAGGACCGCTATGGCATCCTGATCTGCTTCGACCATCAGGCCGAAGTGCTGCGCCGCTACTGCGGCGACAGGGTTGTTGTGCAGGCCATTGATTTTGCTGCGTTCGAGAGGAGGTTTTTTCCGTAGAAAAAAAGAAACTGCGAACTCTGCTATTCGCCCTCCCGCTATTTCTATCAGGGCTGCTGTTTGGCGGCGGCTATCTATCGCAATTCGTCCGGAACTATCAACAGTGGAAGGACGCGGGCGGAACGCTAGGCGACGGAAGCTCCCCGGCCGCGCCGGTGCTGTCCTTCTCCGCCTGCTGCGAAGCACTGTTCAGTAAGAGCGGGCTCATCGGCGTAGGGCTTTGCCTGTTGCTGCTGGGCCTGCTGATCGTCATGGTGATGCGCATGGGCTATTCCGATGTTGGGGAGTATGACGCGGAGCGCAACCTGACCTACTCCAACAAAGGCACCTACGGAACGGCTGGTTTCATGGAGAAAGCGGAGATGAAGGGCGTCCTTGATTTGGTGTCCGATATCCGCAAACACAGCGGTGTCATACTGGGCAAGCTGGACAATCAGGTGGTGTGTATTCCCGAGAACTCCCGGCTTAACGGCAATATCGCCGTGTTCGGCGCCAGCGGCTCCATGAAAACGCGAGCCTACTGCATCAATCGCATTTTGCAAAGCGCGTCCGAGGCCCACAACGGCCACAAGGAGTCCTTGATCATCACCGACCCGAAATCGGAGCTTTACGAAAAGACCAGCGAATATCTGCGCAGCAAGGGCTACGTGGTAAAGGTGTTCAACCTGATCCAGCCGGAGAACTCTGATTCATGGAACTGCCTGGCGGAGATTGAGGGTGATGAGCTGATGGCGCAGATCTTCTGCGACATTATCATCAGGAATACCGGCAGCGAAAAGGGCGACCATTTCTGGAACGCTGCCGAGATGAACCTGCTGAAAGCGCTGGTACTGTATGTGGCACTGGGCTATCCATCGGAGAGCCGGAATATCGGTGAGGTCTACAAGCTGTTGGTGCTGAACGCAGAGAAGGAGCTGGACAACCGTTTTTCCATGCTGCCTGCCAGCCATCCTGCCAGAGCGCCCTATGCGCTGTTCAGCCAATCCTCAGATACGGTGCGCAGCGGCGTTATCATCGGGCTGGGCAGCCGATTACAGGTGTTTCAGAATCGGCCCATCTGTCAGATCACCAGCCATGATGAAATTGATATGGAGCTGCCGGGCAAGCAGCCCTGTGCCTATTTCTGCATCACATCCGATCAGGACAGTACCTTTGATTTTCTCACGTCCCTGTTTCTGTCCTTCGCGTTTATCAAGCTGATCCGTTACGCGGATAAAAACTGTGCCGACCGCAGGCTGCCAGTCCCCGTTCATGTGCTGGGCGAAGAGTTGACAGCCTGCGGCGTTATTCCAGACTTGAGCCGGAAGATCAGTGTGATCCGCTCGCGGGGCGTCAGCATGAGCTGCGTGTTTCAGAATCTGGCGGGCTTGCAGAACCGGTATCCCTACAACCAATGGCAGGAGATATTGGGCTGCTGCGACTATCAGCTTGCACTGGGCTGCACCGATGAGCTGACTGCCAAATTCCTCAGTGACCGCACCGGGGAGGTCAGCGTCCATGTCTCCAGCAAGGCCAAGCAGTTGGGTACATGGCGTATCAGCAACTACACGCCGGAGTTCCGCGAAACCAGCGGCGTGGGCAAGCGCAAGCTACTGACTATGGATGAGGTGCTGCGCCTGCCGGTAAACCGTGCGCTGGTCATCGCACGCGGCAACAAGGTGCTGCAGGTAGATAAGTACGACTACACCAATCACTACGAGGCAAAGAAACTGCGGGACTGCAAGGCCTCCGCCCATATCCCGGAATGGCGTAAAAGCCCTGTGTTTTCGCCCGCGCCGAAACAAACAGAGCAGCCTATTAAGCCAAAGAAGGTGCCGAACAGGCGCAGTGAGTTTGTCAAAACCGATAAGGATTCCATCATGTCAACCAAAATGTGAGCTAAGGAGGAAAGTAATATGCCGAGAAAGAAAACAGAAGAACTTGCCGTGATACCGGAAGCACCGGTGCTTCCCGTCGTCCCCGAAGAAGCGGCAGAACAGCCGGTGGCAGAAGAGTGTTTGCCGGAAACCGCAGCCAATCCTGTTGTGGAGGATACTGTACCTACAGAGGGTGTTCTCGACGAGCCTGCGGAAGTGGTGACTGTGCCGGAGGATCCCCAGCCCTCTGAAAAGCCGAGGCGCACTGTCCGCAAACGAACCGCTGCAAAAAAGAAGGTAGAGGTGGAGAAACAGGCTACGCCGCCTGCTGAGGATGCTGCCGCCTCTGCTGAACCTGCCCCTGCCGCTGTCCAGCAGAGAGATATTTTGACATTGGATGCCCGGGGCGAAGCGGAAACGCAGGCGCAGATGGAGGACATTATCTGGCACGAGATCCACAATGCCTACCGAACCCGGCGCATGCTCTCCGGTATGCTGAGCGGCATTGAAAGAACGGAGGCGGGGAAAACCATTGCCATTGTGGACTACAAGGGATTCCGCATTGTGATCCCCCTGAAGGAGATGGTGCTGGACTTCCCGGCAGATATGTACGGTGCTGACTATAATGAAATGATCCTTCGACACCAGAAGATCCTCAATAAGATGCTGGGCGCAGAGGTGGATCTTGTGGTCAAGGGCATCGACGCCAAAAGCCGAACCGTTGTTGCCAGCCGAAAAGACGCCATGCTGAAGAAGCAGCAAATCTATTATTTCGGTAAGGACAGTGACGGACAGTATCGTATTTATGACGGGCGCGTGGTGGAAGCCCGTGTGATCGCTGTGGCGGAGCAGGTCGTCCGGGTCGAAGTGTTTGGCGTGGAGACATCCATTCTGGCTCGCGACCTTTCGTGGGACTGGATCGGCGATGCTCATGACCGCTATGCTGTGGGCGACAAGACTCTGGTACGCGTGCTGGAGATTGACCGCACAGAGCCGGAGCACATCAGAATTAAAGCCGACATCAAAAGCGTATCCGGCAACAGCAAGAATGACAATCTCCAGAAATGCCGTATTCAGGGCAAATATGCCGGGAAGGTCACCCATATCCATAAGGGCGTTGTGTATATCCGCCTCAGCAACGGTGCCAATGCCATAGCACATTCCTGCTATGATCGGCGCAGACCCGGACGAAAGGATGATGTCAGCTTTGCCGTTACCCACCTAGATGAGGAACACGGCGTTGCACTGGGGATCATCACCCGAATTATCAAGCAGCATGTCTGATCTGACACGGTATCGGCAGGGTATGGCAATGGATTGGCACTGTTTTGCGATTTCACCGTAAATCACCATGTGCTATACTTGGTACAGTCAAAATTGTAAAGACCGCCGGGTGGTAGCTCGGCGGTTTTTCGCATACAGGAAGAGGGTGTTTTATATGTGGTAAGCAGAGCAGCGTTTCGCGCCCGAGCGGCAAATGCAATCGCCGCAAAACCCAAACAACAGTACATAGTGTTGAAAAAGGCAAGGCTCCAGTCGTAAATATCTTCAAAGCACATTAAACAGTGCTGCGATATTTACGTAAAGGAGAGAACGCCCATGAGGAGAAAAAGAATGCGTTTAGTTTCACTTATTTTGAGTGCCGTGTGTCTGTTAGGCTGCGCAGTCCAGCCGGCACCGGTCTCGGATTCGTCTGAGTCCAACACCAAGGTCTCTGCCTATGCAGCAAGTCAGGCCGAGCAGAACGAAGAGGAGCGCACGAAGGCCGAATCCCTGCTGCCGCAAACAGAAGATGGAGGCGATACATCTGAGAGCAGCGTCGCTCCTGAGCGGGCGGGTGCGGAGAATGCGGATAACGCCGCAGAAAAGCAGCCTGCACCCGCTGAAACACCACCGCCCGCTGCACCGAAAGAGCCGGCGACACCCACGCCTGTGCCGGAGGATAAACCTGCTCCCGCACCCACACCGGCACCTACACAGAAACCGGCAGAGAAACAGGAGGAACAACCTGCGCCTACGCCCGAACCTACGCCCACGCCGAAGCCTGCCGCCAGAGGAGACATCTACTCCATCGCGGAGGCTGTCCGGGCGGGCAACGAGTACGCAAGAGCGCAGTACGGCGTGACCATCGACACCAGTATGACCGCCGCCGACTCCAGCTACTTCCCTGGCACGGCAGACAGCGTGGCATGGCTGGCAGAGAATGGCGGACAGGCGGCACTGACCGCCGCCGTAAAGGGTAACGTGGATGCCACCTTCGCCTGCCTCGCCGCCATGGACGGCGCGGAAACGGTCAGTGCGTATGCGCGGTTCAACTGCACCGCCCGCTACGATGCGGCATCGGACGAATACATCGTGGTGGTGCTGTACGGATAAACCAACTGAATACCCGACCGAAAGACCGACAGCGTGAGCTGCCGGTCTTTTGCGTTGGGAGAAAGGACGAACATGAAGAAAACAATTCCTAAGCTGTTGACGCTGGTATGCCTTTTAGTAGCAATCATGGGTCTGTCCATCGTGACCGCCCACGCAGCCACGGTCACGGGTACGATCAGCGGCGGTAACGAGTACCGCTACCATGAGGACAAAACGCCCGTACCGCAGTGGGGCGCATTTACCAGTACAAAGCTGAAATACTTTACCAGAGATGATACGGGCGTAACGGTGCCTGCCTATTGCATGGAGCCGTCCGTTCGCGCTGCCGGCGGCGATCTGAGCTACTCCTCCACCAGTTGGAGCAGCCTGAGCTGGAATCAGCGGTATGCTGTGACGCTGGCACTCTCCTACGGCTACGGCGGCAACTATGATTTTTATGGCATCCATCCCGACTGCGCGCAGCTGGCGACACAGGCGGTGATTTGGGAGTTCGTGTGCGGCTACCGCGGCACGACCTATCCCTACACCCTGTATGATACCACCTGCGCCAACCTGTTTCACTACGCCGGCGACGGTGTGCAGGAGGCGTATGACATCCTTATTGACCGCATCATGGGTCATGGCGTGATTCCCAGCTTTGCGGTGAAGTACCGCAATCAGCTTTCGGATGCCAATGCCATTACGCTGACATGGGACGGCAGTCAGTATGTGGGTACAGCCACCGATACCAATGGTGTGCTGTCGCAGTACTACTTCCGGACCAATATCAGCGGCGTAACCGTCAGCCAGCGGCGTAATGTACTGACCGTGACGGCCACAAAGGACGCCGCGGCGCAGCTGAACGGTTATATCAGCAGCGACTACGGCTACGCACTGGATGTGGAGGGCACGGAGTCCGTGCTGCTGGAGCCCAGCAACGGCAGCAATTATCAGGCTTGCGCCGCGCTGACCTCATTGCCCGACCCCGTGTGGGCGTACATTCATTTTAAGGTCAAAATTGTGGAGGAGAAAGGCAGCCTGACCATCAATAAGGTGGACGCAGAAAACGGCAAGGCACTGGCAGGCGTGACCTATCGGCTATTTGATGCCAATGGTAAAAAGGTGGCTGACATGACTACCGGTGCGGACGGTAAGGCAGTGTTCAAGGATCTTCCGCAGGGCAAGTATAGCTATCAGGAGATCAGCGCGCCCAGCGGCTATGTGGTGGACAACACCAAGTATCAGATCACCATTACGGCGACCGCGCTGAACATTACACAAAAGAGAACCAACACGCCTGCCAAGGCCAGTATTGAGATCGTCAAGGTGGACGCTGATAACAAGGCACCGCTGCAAGGTGCGGGCTTCCGCCTATACGATACTTCCGGCAAGCAGGTCGCGGAGGGCTATACGGATGCCAACGGTAAGCTGACCTGCTCCAACCTGCGGTTGGGCAGCTATACCTACAAGGAATTCAAAGCACCGGACGGATATGTTTTGGATACCACGGCGTACTCCGCTGTGCTGAACCAAAACGGGCAGGTGCTGAAGGTCACTCGCGAGAATATGCCAGTCAAAGGCAGTATTGAGGTCTTGAAGGTGGACGCAGAAACCAAGCAGCCGCTGGCAGGCGTGGTGTATCGTCTTTTCGACGCCGATGGCAATAAGATCGCGGATGGCACGACCGATGTCACCGGCAAGGTGACATTCTCCGGCCTGCGACTTGGCAAATACGTCTATCAGGAGATCGGCACCGTGGACGGCTATGTGCTGGACGAGACCAAATACGATTTCAGCCTAACCACAGCAAACCTCAATATCAAGGTCACCCGCGAGAACGCACCCGCCAAGGGCAGCATCACCGTCCGTAAGGTAGATGTGACGGGCAGCCCGCTTGCTGGCGCGGAGCTGCGGCTGGAGACTTCCGCAGACGGTAAGACGTGGACGGAGGTGGGCAAAATCACCACCGACAGCACAGGCGTTGCCAAGTGGGAGAATCTTAAAATCGGTGCGCAGTACCGCGTGACGGAGACCAAAGCCCCAGCAGGGTACACGCTGCTGACTGAGCCGCTGTTCGCCGGAGTATTGGATAGCAGCAACCGTGATGTTACCATCACCGCCTGTAACAATGCGGGATTTGCCCTGCCGTTCACGGGCGGCACGGGATTTACGACCTATA
>ERZ507039.286-NODE-286-length-20054-cov-4.424771_pt1 | contig 20054 bp, 14 predicted proteins | sample MGYA00512872_ERZ507039 | MGnify/ENA metagenome assembly ERZ507039
GATGTGGATTTCGATGAGGATACCATTGAGGTGTATACCGGGGTGAATGAGCTGCGCGAGGTGCGCGAGGCGCTGGAGAAGAAGGGCTATACCTTCCTTTCCGCCGAGCCGGCCTATATCCCCAGCACCTACACCGCCTTGCCGGAGGACGCCGCCGATAAGATGACCCGTCTGATGGACCTGCTGGATGACTGCGATGATGTGCAGGGCTTCTGGCACAACTGGGAAATGTAATATCCCCGCAAATAATTCCAAGAGCGGCGCCCCCAAAGCGCCGCTTTTTTGGCAAAAGGGAGGGCAGACTATGAAGGGAATGCGTTTGGCCGCCGTGCTGCTGTGCGCGCTGCTGATGCTCTCGCTCCCGGTTATGGCCGATGGCTTTGGTATGGGCGATTTTGACTCGGATACTGTTAATAAAAACCCTCAAGTAGATAACCCCAATGAGGTAACGCCGACTCCATCCACGGAGCTGCCGCAGGAACCCACCGGGGACGGTGCCGGAAATAATGCCGGGAATACTGGGAAGCCCTCTCACAAGCTGGATGACGGCCTGTGGGGCGATTGGAAAGACCCGGGCAACAGTGGTGTCCGTACCGAGCTGCCCTCCGAGGAGCAGCAGGAGCTGGAGCAGGCCCGCCGGGAGCTGGAGGAAAAACAGCAGCAGCGCGATGAGGCGTTCCGGGAGGCGGAGCGGGAAAATGCCGCCCTGCCGGAGGAAGAGGAAAAGCAGAAGAAGCCCACCGGCGGTAAGGCCGCCGATGCCGCCCCCACCGAGCTGGTGCTGCCCCAGCGGGAAGCGAGAACCGGCAGCCCGGTGCGGTACATCCTCATCGGGGCGCTGCTGGCCGGGGCCCTTTGCATTGCCATTTACCTGTTTACCCACCCGGCGCGGGAGGACGACCCCGCCGATGAAACCAAACCATGAGAAGCCACGATCCGAAAGGAGGAGCGCCCATGCCGGAGCCGAACCTGTGCCGCCACTGCTTTTCCGTACTGGAGGAGGGGGAGACGGTCTGTTCCGCCTGCGGGCAGAAGCCGGAGGCCCCCAACCCCGATGCCGCCCTGCCGCTGGGAACGGTGCTCTCCGGGCAGTACCGCGTGGGGATGGTGCTGCACCACAATGACCTGCTCACCACCTATCTGGCCTGGGATGCCGAAAAGGACCGCAAGGTGCGGGTGGAGGAATTCTTCCCCGGCATATTGAAGCGTGCCGAGGACGGCCGGGGCATTATGCTCATCTCCGCCGAAAGCAAAACGCTGTTCCGCACCATGGCCAGCGACCTGCACGACCGCTGGAAGCGCCTGATGGAAGTGAACCACAAGGCGATGCTGAAAACACTGGTGCTTTTTTCCGAAAATGACACCCTGTACCGGGTGACCGAATATCTGCGCATGGAGCCGCTGGAGGAGTATCTTTCCCGCCAAAAGGGAGAGATGAGCCTGACCGATGCCCGGCAGCTCATCAGCCCGCTTATCTCGCTGCTTAGCCAGCTGCACAATATGGGCCTGACTCACTGCGGCATCTCCCCGCAGAACATCTATGTGGACAGCCGCAAGCGGGTCATCCTGGATGGCTTTGCCCTGCCGGAGCTGCGCACCGTGGGCAACGGCCTGCACGCCGAGCTTTACGCCGGGTACAGCGCCCCGGAGCAGTATTCCAAGGCACTGTGGCAGGGCGAATGGACCGATATCTACTCGCTGGGAGCGGTGCTGTACCGCATGCTGGCGGGACAGGCCCCGGTAAGCGCCGAACTGCGCGGGGAAAGGGATGATTACCTGGCGCCGCTGGGTAAGCTGCGCCCCGACCTGCCGGAGCATGTCTGCGAGGGCATCATGAAGGCACTTTCGGTGGATCACAAGCAGCGCTACCGCTCCATGGAGGCGTTTTCCGCCGCCCTGCTGGAGGAAGCCGGTGCCAATACCGCCGTGTTCCGGCCGGAGGCCCCGCCCCGCCCGGCGGAAAAACCGGCGGCCGCGGGCCCAAAGCAGTTTTCTCCGCCCATGGTGCTGCTGGCGGTGCTGCTGGCGGTCAGCGTCATCGGGAATGTCCTTTTGGCGCTGTGGAACAGCGGCGCCTTTGACGGCAAGGAGCAGCCCGCCACCCCGGTGATGGAGCGCAGCCTGGAGGGGTACTATCTGCCGGCGATAGAGGACGAGCTGGAGCAGATGAGTGGGTATAATTTCATCTACCGCTATGAGTACAGCGATACCTACCCCAGCGGGGTGATCTATAAGCAATCGCTGGCGGTGGGGCAGGTGCTGCCGGAGGATGGCAGCGTGACGCTTTATATCAGCAAGGGACCGCAGTATACCGTCATGCCGGACCTGTACGGCGCCAATGAAGCCTACGCCATCCGCATCCTTACCGATTGCCAGATCAGCTATACCATCGTCTACGATACCAACCCGGAAACGGGCGGGGAGCCGGGTACGGTGGTGGGCACCAGCATCGCGCCGGGCAGTCCCGTCCGGCCCAGGACCGCCGCCGAGGTGGATACCGTCACGGTGACCATCAAGGGTGCTTCGGAGGAGCCATTCTACGGCTGAACAGAAGAATAAACCAAAGCCCGCGGGAGAGGCGCTCTCCTGCGGGCTGATTTTTATTTTGCGGCGGCGAATGGAAAAAGGGTGGGAGGACAGGAGGACGGGCCGCAGATAGGCTGATGCCTGGCAAGGTCCGGCCGCGCAGTCATCGCCGCCTTTTGCCGGTGCCGCCGGTCACAGCGCCCGAGGAACGCTACAACAGCGTGCGGCAGCTGGGGGTGATGGATTCCTTGAGATGCTCCATCATGCGCAGGGCGGCATCCAGGGTGCTCAGCAGCTCGGCCCGGTCGTCCTCCAGGCAGTAGGCCGGCAGCTCCGAAAGGTGCTCCATGATATTATCCAGATGGTCGTGCCGCACATACAGCAAAAACCGGGACTCCATGCCGTTCCATTCCGCCATCAGCTCCTCGCATTGGCGCTGGGCGGTGGCGGCGCCTTCTTTTTCCACCTGCTGCCGTACCGCCGCCGTGTGCTCCGTAAGCCGATCGATGCTTTGCTGCATATCCACCAGCGTGTAAATGCTGATGCCGATGATAATGAGCAAAATGCCCACCGCCGCTAAAAATCGTTTCATCAGCCACGCTCCTTCGCCACAATATCACAGCTGCCATCGGGGCAGGCGACCATCAGGTACACCTCATCAATTTTGAGCTTTTGGGCGGCGGCTTTCTTTTCCACCCAGCGCAGGTCCTTGCCGCTGCGGCGCAGGGCCTCGTGCATCACGGTGCCCTCGCACACCACAGCCAGCGGCGGGGCGTTATCCTCCGGCTGATCCGGCATGGCCAGCACCTGCGGCGTCACCGGGCGGTTCTGGTACTTCTGGTAGACGGAGAGCTTGCCGTTGGTCTCCACCACCGCAAACTCCACCTCCTCTGCCCGAAAGATGCCGTTCTGCCGCAGCTGGATCATCAGGTCATCGGCGGAAAAGCGCAGCTCCCGCATTTCCCGCTGGTCTATTTTCCCATCGTGGATAATGATAATGGGCCGCCCGGAGACAATGCGCCGCAGCCGGGCGCTTTTCAAGCAGAGGAAGGAGGTCAGCACCTCGAAGCACATGAGCGCCAAAATGGGCAGAAGCCCCGCGAACATGGGGCTGTCCGTTTCCTCAATGGTGAGGGTAGCGATATTGGAAATGAGGATGGTGATGACCAGCTCCGAGGGCTGAAGCTCCCCGATCTGGCGCTTGCCCATCAGCCGGATGCCGAACACCACCACAAGATACAGGATCATCGTCCGCAAAAATGTGACCAGCACAAAAAATCACCTCGCATGGAGGGTATTATTTACGGATTTGGGCGGCATATTCCCGCACATATTCCGGCGGCTGCGGCGAATAATGAAAAGGAATTTCCTCGGCAGGGAAAATGATATTTTCGGCGAAGAAAACCGCATCGCGCGTCAGCCTGCCCACGGCGCTTCCGGGCCCGCCTGCGGCTTTCTCCTGCCGGGAAAGACCCGATATCTGCCGGGGAGCGGCGCCGAGTGGAGGGAGAAATGATGCCGGAAAAACTGGACAGCAGCATTGTGCTGCTGCGGGAGCGCATTGAGCAGGGGATGCGCGGCTCCGCCGATCTCATTTTGGATGAATTTGAGCTGGCCGGGGTAAAGGGCCTGGCTTTTATGTTCGATGGTCTGGTGAGCAATACCCAGGTCAGCGATTTTTTGCTGCGCCCCATAAACCGCATGGCCCCGCCGGAGGCCGACCCGGAAAAGCTGTGGGAGTACCTGCGCTCACAGTTTTTGTTCAGCAGCGAGCAGGGCATCGTGGAAACCTACGAGGATCTCTTTACCAAGGCGATGAGCGGCTTTGCCATGGTGATGCTGGATGGCGTGCCCCGGGCGCTCTCGCTGGGCTATCAGGGCTTTGAGACACGGGGCGTGGGGGAGCCCGCCATGGAGAAGAACCTCCGCGGCTCCCGGGAGGGCTTTACCGAAAGCAACAATACCAATACCGCCATGGTGCGCCGCCGGCTCAAATCCCCCAATCTGACGGTGGAAACGCTGTACCTGGGCCGGCAGAGCCGCACCAATGTGCGCCTTTGCTACCTCAGCGATGTGGCGGCGCCCGAAACGGTGGAGGCCGTGCGGCAAAAATTGCGGGAGGCTTCTCTGCCGCTGGTGCTGGACAGCGGCTTTTTGCAGGCGTTTATCGGCAAGGGGGCGGCGTCGCTTTTCAGCGGGACGGGCACCACCCAGCGCCCCGATACCCTGTGCGCCAAGCTGGCGGAGGGCAGAGTGGGCGTTATGGTGGACGGCAGCCCCAATGTGATGATCGCGCCCTACCTCTTCACCGAGCATTTCCATACGCTGGATGACTACACCCAGCGACCCTATTTTACGGCGTTTGTGCGGCTTTTGCGGCTGGCAGCGTTCTTCCTTACGGTGCTGCTGCCGGGCTATTATGTGGCGGTGGTCACCTTCCACCCGGAGCGTATTCCCCGGATGCTGCTGCCCGCCTTCCTCGGCTCTGTTTCGGCCACGCCGCTTTCCGCTATGGGGGAAGCCTTGGCCCTTTTTTTGCTGTATGAGCTGCTGCGGGAGGCAGGGCTGCGCCTGCCGGATGCCATTGGGCATACCCTCAGTGTGGTGGGCGGCATCGTCATCGGGGATGCCATTGTGACCGCCGGACTGGTGGGCCTGCCCATGATCATCATTATCGCGCTGACCGCCGTAAGCGCCTTCGCGGTGCCCAGCCTGTACGAGCCGGTGACGATCCTGCGGTTTTTATTCATCTTCATCGGCGGGATATTGGGGCTTTACGGCATGGTGCTGGGCTTTTTGGTGCTGGTGGTCAACCTGTGCAGCCTGCATACTTTGGGCACACCGCTCACGGCGCCCATCGCGCCGTGGCAGCCCCGCACCCTGCGGGATCTATTCTGGCGCAGCGGCTGGCGGCGGCTGGGGCAGGAGGACTACAATGTGTCCTCCGCCCGCCAGCGGGAAAGGGGGCAGACCGATGACCAGGACGCGTGAGATCAGCGGCAGCGGGCAAATATTCGCTTTGTTGGTATTATCCCAGTGCTTTTGGCTGCTGTGCTGCCGCCCGTCCCTTGTCAACGGCCTGTTGAGCATGGCGGCCTCGGCGGTGGCCTATGGGGTGGTGTTCCTGCTGGCGGTATTCTGCCGCCGCTGCGCCGCCCGGGGGGAGACCCCTCTGTCGCCGGTATTTGCCGCATGGGGTGCGCTCCTTGCGGTGGAATATTTCGCGGTCACGGCCGAACAGCTGCTTTCCGCCGCCCGTGTTCTGTTCGAGGGTGTGTTTTCCCCGTTTCTCCTGCTGCTGGTGCTGCTGGGCGCGGTGTGGGCGGCCGCTGCCGCCGGGCAGGAGGCCCTGGGCCGGGCCGCCTTTGTCAGTCTGTTTTTATTTTTGATTGTGGTGCTGCTGCTTACCCTTGGGGTGCTGCCGCAGGCTACGGCGCTCAATCTCCGCCTGCCCGAAGAGGATCTTTCCCGCCTGGGGGAGGAGATAATATTCATCCTGCCTCGCCAGATAGAACCCCTGCTGCTGTTGCTGTTCGCCCAACGATGCAGCCGGCCGCGGTCTGCCGCCCTGCTGCTGTGGGTGCCCGCCGGTTGGCTGCTGGGCGGCCTTTTGCTGCTATTGGCGGCGCTGGTGCTGGGGCACTACGGCAGCCTGCAGCCCTACCCCATGATGCAGCTGGCCCGGTCGGCCGGGCTTTCCGGCATGGTGCCGGTCTATTGTTTTTTGCTTATCACGGCGGCGTTTTTCCGGCTTACCGGACTGGCGGTCGCCGCCGCGCGGTTGGGCGGTATGGCTGGCTGCCCTCCAAAATACTCCCTTTGGGCGGGCGTGGCGCTTTCCCTTGGCGGAGTAGTGCTGCTGCACTATACCGGCTGGCCGGATGCTGCCGTTTATCCCATCTTGGCTGTGACGGGCCTGCTTTGGCTGATTTTTGCTCTGCTGCCGCCGCGGGGCACCGGGAATAAGCGGGACCGGCGGCGTTAGCGGCTCAACAGGCGCCAGCCCGATTTCATCGGGTGCCAGCCTGCCCTCGCCGCTGCCTGGCCGCTCGCCGCTTCTGCCCGCCGCCCCGCTCTTTGCTTATCTTCTCATTCAGGAGGTTTCCATATGCCGTTTCACCGTTTTTCCGCCCTGCTTTTGGCGCTTTTGCTCTGCCTGCTGCCCGGCTGCAGAGAGCGCCCCATCTCCTCCCGTCTGGTCCTTTCCTCCATGGGGGTGGAGTGCTCCGCCCACCCGCTTACCGCCGTGCTGGAGGTGATCCGCGAGGAGGAAAATGAGACCATCACCGTGCAGGGGGAAAGCTTCACCGCCCTCTTTTCCGCCGCCGAGCGCCAAACCGGGGAGCAGGTATACCTTGGCGCGCTGCAAAGCATCGTCTTTTCCGGCGTGCCCGATGGCAGCACGCTGCGGGGGTATCTCCGTGAACTGCTGGCCGATGGAAGGCTTTCCCCCAATACCCAGATCGCCCTGTGCGGGGACGCCCTTTCACTGTATGATGGGGAAGCGCTCACTGGGGATAGCATCACCGCCCTGCTGACCCGCCAATATACCGATAGCCGCCGCAATGGACTCAAGGAGCTGCTGAACCTGCTGGAGGGGACCGGCCGGGATGGTCTGATCCCCTGGCTGACGACGGCGGAGGGCCAGCTGCGGGAAACGGGTGCCATCGCCACCGGACAAAGCGACTACACCGCCCCCGAGGAGCCGGAGGAGATCTGCCTTCTGCTGCTGGGCGAGCGCCCGGAAATGCGCTATGCGCTTTCGACTGGAGCGGGGGAGGCGAGCATCCTGCTGCGGCGGCTGACCCTTTCTGGGGTCAAATGGGAGGACGAAACACCCACCCTCACCCTGACGGCGGAAGCCTCTGTGCAGTCCGTCGATGGAAACATGACCCGGGAAACGCTGGAAGCGGCCCTGCTGGATGAACTGCAGCGGCGCCTGGCCGCGCTGAATACCCAAATGTCCCGCACCCGCAGCGATCTGCTGGGGCTTTCGGCCCGGGCGGCGCTTTGCGGTCACGATTTACAAAATATCCCCTTGGGGGAGCTCCGCTACACCGTTCACCTGGTCCTGCGGGATCCCCGCGGACTTTTGTCATAGGACGCATTTTTTGGCATCCCTGTCCTTTTGCTGCATCCGCCGCAAGTATTTACATCACATCATCCGCCGCTTCCGGCGCACAGTAGATTATGGGGCGGCGCATCAGTGCGGGCGCGGCCCCGCTTTTGGGGGAAAGGGGGTGAAATCCTTTGAGAAAAGCAATACGCACAGGCTTTTGGATCTTTGGCGCCGCGGTGCTGCTGGTGCTGGCCGCGGCGGTGTACTGGCAGGCCCGCCTGCCGGATGAATACGCCCTGACCCGCGGCGGCAGCCTTCGCCTGCCCGGCAATATTACTGCAGTCTATGGCGAGGAGACCGCCGTGGCCCGCAGCGGGGAAGCAACGGCCGAAGCCCAGCTGCGCCTGCCGCTGGGCGTTTCGGTCAAGACTGTTTCGGTGCGCTATGTGCAGCGGGATACCGTGCTGGTCTCCGGCCGTCCCTTCGGCATCAAGATGTTTACCGAGGGATTGATGGTGGTGGGCTTCACCGATTTTTCCGCCGATGGCAGGCGCATCAATCCGGCCCGCAGCGCGGGCCTTGCCACCGGGGATATCCTGCTGAGCCTGGACGGCATCACATTGACCTCCAATGAGCAGATGGGTGCTCTGGTGCAGGGCAGCGGCGGCCGCCCGGTGCAGCTTGTATATCAGCGGCAGGGGCGGCAGTACACCGCGCGCCTCACCCCGCAAAAAAGCCTTTCCGACAGCCGCTGGCACCTGGGACTTTGGGTGCGGGATAGCTCCGCCGGCATCGGCACCGTCACCTACTTTGATGAAAACGCGCGTACCTTCTCCGGCCTGGGGCATCCCATCTGCGATGTGGATACCGGCGAGATCATGACCCTTTCCACCGGGGAGGGAGTGGAAGCGGTCATTACCGGCTATACCACCGGCAAAAGCGGCTCCCCCGGCGAATTGAAGGGCCAGTTTGTGGCGGGGCGCACCTTTGCGGGCCTCACCGCCAATGGCGAATGCGGGGTCTGCGGGGCTCTCCGCCCGGATTATATCCCGCAGGGGGAGCGGCTGCCAGTGGCTTTTTCGCACGAAGTGCAGCCCGGCCCCGCTAAAATGCTGACAACTATTGCAGGCGGCGCTCCGCGGGAGTATGATGTAGTTATCGAGAAGGTGCTGCGGGGCAGCGGCCACGCGGGGCAGAATATGGTCATCCGGGTGACCGATGAGGCGCTGCTGCAAAAAACCGGCGGTATCCTACAGGGCATGAGCGGCTCGCCGCTCGTCCAGAATGGGATGCTGGTGGGCGCCGTGACCCATGTCTTTGTGGATGAACCGGACCGCGGCTACGCGATTTTTGCCGAAACAGTGCGAAACGCCGAGAAAAACCTCGACCAAACCACCCGCAATGCGGCATAGCATCTAATATTGGAAAATATTGGCGAAAACTTTATCAAAAAATATTGAAATATATGTTGAAATCTTTTACAATTTATGGTAACATCAACTCAACGGCCGGATTTCATAACATTTTAGGAGGAGTATTCACATGGAGAACCACAACTATATGCTGATCGCCGATGATGCGGGCGAATTCCGCGATACCTGCAAAGCTGCTTTGGAGGCAAAGGGCTTTGAAGTAGAGGTTTGTCGCAAGGATGGACGCGCTCTTTTGGATATGATCCGGGAGAAAAAGCCCACCGCTGTGCTGATGGAGGCCCTAATGAGCGGCCTGGATGGCCTGGGTGTGCTCATGGCCGTTTCCCGCGGGGAGTGCGGCGTCCAGCCCACCATCTTTACCATGACCGGTATGGATGCGCCCGGCATCACCAATCAGCTGATCCGGGCAGGCTCCGCCTATCACTTTGTCAAGCCGTTCGATCCCGATATCATTGCCGAGCGGGTAGAAATGATGTGCGCCCCGGCCGCCGGGGAAGAAGCGGTTGCCGCGGCCCGTCCCGCCGTGGAAGTGGTGGACCTGGAAACCATCGTCACCGAGATCATCATGGAGATCGGCATCCCTGCGCATATCAAGGGCTACCAGTATATCCGGGATGGCATCATCATGACCGTCCGGGAACCGGAGATCATCAACGGCGTTACCAAGGTGCTTTATCCGGCCATCGCCAAAAAGAACGGTACCACCGCCTCCCGTGTGGAGCGTGCCATCCGCCATGCCATCGAGGTGGCCTGGGACCGCGGGGATGTGGATATTCTCAATTCCTATTTCGGCTATACCATCCACAATCTGCGCGGCAAGCCTACCAATAGCGAGTTCATCGCCATGATCGCGGATAAGATCCGCCTGCGTTATAAAGGCTCCAATTTTACCCTTGCCTGATCCACAAAGGCCAATGCCGGCCGCCCGTTCCCTGTTTATTGGAGAGCGGGCGGTTTTCCCATATATGCCCAGATTTATTACAAATACGAAAATTTGTTCGTTTTTTTCATCCCAAAGTCTTGCCCACCCCACCAAACCTGTGCTACAATTAACTTGGAATGTTGTTTCTATCCGCTACCTCGCGGCTGCCGCGGGCTGCCTTAGCTTTCCTACTTACCCCTTGCCCGATCTATCCCCGCCACCCTGTGCAGCCCGCCCATTGCGGCGGAGCGCCCCCTGCGGGGGCTGCCGCGCCACCCCTGCGGGGCGGCGCGTACCGGGCTGCGCCCGGCGGCTCCGCCGCCGCCCTCCCGGCCATCCCCGCACTTTCCACTAACCACCCACCCGAAAGGAGCCCTGTCCCATGCTGCGAATGATCCTGGGCGAAGCCGGTACCGGCAAAACCACCGAGGTACTCCGCCAGATAAAAGAAGCCGCCGGCCGGCAGCAACCTGTCCTGCTGCTGGTGCCGGAGCACGCCTCCTTTGAGATGGAGCGCCGGGTCAGTGCCCTCTTTACCGGGGAGGAGCAGCAGTATATCACCCTGCTCAGCTTCCCCCGCCTGGCGGAAAAGATCTTCCGGGAATGCGGCGGCCTGACGCAGCGCCCGCTGGATGAGGTCAGCCGGGCCCTGCTGATGCGGGAAGCCATCAGCGAGGTGCAGGAGCGGCTTACCCTCTACCGGCGGCAGGCAGGCTACACCGGCTTCATTTCCTCCATGCTGCAAACCGTCGCTGATTTTAAGCGCGCTGGCATTACCCCCGCCCGGCTGGAGGAGATCGCCGCCGAAACCGCCGGCACCGCCCTGGGGCAGAAGCTCACCGATCTCCAGCTCATTTACGAGGCTTTCCAGGCCCTGGTGGAGCTGCGCTTCCACGACCCATTGGATGAACTGGCCCTGGCGCTGGGCCGCGCGGCGGAAAAGAACTGGTTCGCCGGCCGCCATATCTGGGTGGATAGCTTCGATTACTTTTCGGTCAGCGAGCGCGCCCTGCTGGAGCAGATGCTCCTCTCGGCGGAAAGTCTCACCCTCTCCATGACCTGCCCCGCCCTGGATGCCGGGGAGGACATCTTCCTTTACCAGAAAAAATTTCTCCTGCGTATGCGTGCGTACGCGGGCGCGCACGCGTTAATGTGCGAGGAGCCCCTCATTCTCACCGAAGATAAACGCCACCAAAGCCCCGCCCTGGCCGGGCTGCAAAGGGCCTTTACCCGGCCGGAAACGGTGCCCCCCGCCGCCGGAGAGAGCCTTCGGCTCATCGAGGCGCCGACGGTGTACGAGGAAATGCGGTTTGCCGCCGCCGAGATTGCCCGGCTGGTGCGGGAGGAGGGCCTCCGCTACCGGGATTGCGTCATCCTCTGCCGGGACCTGGACCGCTACCGCAATGCCAAAACCGTGCTGGAGGAGTACGATCTGCCCTACTTCTGCGGCGAAAAGCAGAACATCCTCTTCGCGCCGCTGCCGTTTTTCCTGCTCACCGCGCTGGAGGCTGCCTCCGGCAGCCTGAAAACCGCCGCCATTCTGCGGCTGGCCCGCTCTGCTGCCTCGGGGCTTTCTCCCCAGCAGGCCGGCGCCCTGGAAAATTACAGCTTCATCTGGAACATCTCCGGGGAGGACTGGCTGCGCCCCTTCACCGGCAATCCGGAGGGCATGTCCGATGCCGCCCCGGAGGATTACGCCGCCGCCCTGGCCCAGGTGGAGACCGCCCGCCGCCGGGTCATCGAGCCGCTGGCGGCCCTGCGGCAAAGTCTGAAAAATGCCGCAGGCCCCGACTTTGCGGCGGCGGTGTACCGCTATGCGGAAGCCGCCGGCGCCCTGCAAAACCTGACCAAAAACAGCCCTCTGCCGCAGCGGGAAGCGGTGGACCGCCAGTGGAACAGCCTGGTGGATGTGCTGGACCTCATGACCGACTTTTACCCGGAAAGGGCACTGAACGCCCGGGAGTGGAGCGAGCTGTTCCGGCTGGCCCTTTCCCGCATCGATCTGGGCGAGGTGCCAAATACCGTGGACCATGTCATCCTGGCGGAAAGCGACCGGGTGCGGCTGCAAAGCCCCCGGGCCGTCTTTGTCCTTGGCGTCAATGAGGGCATTTTCCCGGCCAATGGGGCCACGGCAGGGCTTTTTTCCACCCGGGAGCGGGAGGAGCTGAATGCCCGGGGAGCGGAGCTGCCGGTGCTGGGCACCGAAAGCACTCTGCGGGAGCAGTTTGTGCTGTATTCCGCTCTTTCGGCCGCGGCGGAGCGGCTGACCATCACCTATGCCCGGCAGAATATCGCCGGGGATGCCCAGCTGGCCCCGGCGGGCTATCTGCTGCGGGTGCTGCGGCCCCTGCAGGTCAGCCCCATCAGGACCGAAGCCTTCCCGGCGGAATTCTGGGTGGTGAATGAGGCCACCGCCAAAAGCCGATACGCGGCGGCTCTGGGCCGGGATGCCGCGGAGGAGGCCCTGCTGGCCGCCCTGCTGGAGCGGCTGGGAGAGGGGGACTATCCGGCCGCGATGAGACGGGTGGCCATGGACGCCCCGGCCGGGGATATCACCCCGGAAAACGCCCGGCAGCTGCTGGGCCGGGAGCTAAAGCTGGCCCCCACCGCCATCGACCGGTACTACCAGTGCCCTTACCAGTTTTTCTGCGATAAAATGCTGCGGCTGCGCCCCCGGCAAAGGGTGGAGTTTTCCCCCTTCGAGTCGGGCTCGGCCATCCACTATGTTTTCCAGCAGATGGTAAACCAGTACGGCAGCCGGGGCCTGTGCGAGCTGACCGACGAGGAGATGGATGGGGAGATCCGCCGCTTCCTCCGGGAGTACATCGACCGGATGGTGCCGGACCCCGCCAATGTTACCGCCCGGTTCCGCTACCAGTTTGACCGCCTGCGGCTGATGCTGGGGGTCATTGTGCGGCACCTGGCTGATGAATTTTCCCAAAGCGAATTTACCGCCGCCGCTACCGAGGTTTCGGTGGGCGAGGGGGGAGAGGTGGCCTCCCCGCGGCTGAGCGCCGGGGACGGCACCCCCATCGCCCTGCGCGGCTCCATTGACCGGGTGGACCTTTACCATGGCCCGGAGGGAGACTACCTGCGGGTCATCGATTACAAATCCGGCACCAAGGAATTCAGGTTTGAGGAAGTGCCCTATGGACTCAATATGCAGATGCTCATCTACCTGTATGCCGCCTGTGGCGATGAGAACCACCGCTTTGGCAGCCCGCAGCCGGCAGGGGTGCTGTACCTGCCCAGCCGCCTGGAGGCGCTGGAGGTCACCATGGATACCACCAGCGAAAGCCTGGCGGCCGAGGTGAATGAATCCCTGCGGATGAAGGGAATGCTGCTGGAGGATGAGGACATCCTGCGGGCGATGGAGCAGCAGCTGGCCGGGGTGTATATCCCCGCCAAGATAAAGCAGAACGGCGAGTTTTACCGGGGCTCCCGGGTTTACAGCCGGGAGGTCTTTGCCAAGCTGCGGGAGACCGTTTACGGCAACATAGAGCAAATGGGCACCGACCTGCTGGCCGGTAAGGTGGCCCCCTGCCCGGCACGGGGCGGCAGCAGCGAGCCCTGCAACTACTGCCCCTATGCGGGGCTGTGCAATAATACCGAGCCGGAGGCTCCCCACCGGGAGCTGGGCGGAAAGGAGGAGACCGAATGAGCGCGCGCGAATGGACCCCGGCCCAAAAACAGGCCATCACCACCCGGGGCGGAGATCTTCTGATCTCGGCGGCGGCGGGCAGCGGCAAGACCGCTGTGCTGACCGAACGGGTGCTGACCCTCATCACCGACCCGGAGTGCCCGGTGGATATCGACCGGCTGCTTATTGTGACCTTCTCCAATGCCGCGGCGGAGGAAATGCGGCAGAGAATCGCGGCCCGGCTGTACGAGCGAATGGAGCAGGAGCCGGAAAACGCCGTGCTGCGGCGGCAGAGCCTCCTGCTGGGCAACGCCGAGATCTGCACCATCCATGCCTTTTGCTACCGGCTCATCCGGGAGAACTTCCAGGCGCTGGGGCTGCCCGGCGATATGGCCCTGGGCCGGGATGGGGAGGACGAGCTTTTGCAGGCGGCGGTGCTGGAACAGCTGCTGGATGAGGAGTACGAAAAGGCCGAGCCGGCCTTCATGCGGCTCATCGAGCTGTTTTCCGGCAGCCGGAATGACCGCAGGGTCATGGCCTCGCTGCTGCTTCTATACCGCTTTCTGCGCAATCATCCCTTCTACCGGGACTGGGCCGCGGAGTACATTACCGCCGATACCGAAACACCGCTGGATGAGACCATCTGGAGCGGGCTGCTGCGGCAGCGGGCCGCGGAGGCCCTGCAATATGCCGACGACCTGCTGCGGGACTGCATGGATCTGCTGGGGCAGAGCAACGACGAGATGCTGTGGGAAGTGGTGACGCCGGTGATCATGCAGGACCGGGAGATGCTGGCCCGGCTGATGACCGCGGTGACGCAGGAGGAATGGGACATTGCCATGACCCGGATGCTGGAGGCGAGCTTTCCGCAGTTCCCGCGGAAAAAGTGGACCGACGCCGAGACCAAGGATACGGTGCTGCGGCTGCGCCGCCGGGCCGCCGAGGCCGTGACGGAGCTCAAGACGAAGGTCTTCCTGATGGGGGAGACGCAGTACCGGGAGGACCAGCAGAAGCTGGCCCCGCTGATGGAGCGGCTGTGCGCGCTGATTCTGGAATTCGACAGCCGGTACACCGCTGCCAAGCTGGAACGGCGAAAGCTGGACTTTGGCGACCTGGAGCACGACGCCCTGGCCCTGCTGGCGCGGCCGGACGGCACCCCGACCGCCCTTGCCGCGGAGCTGGGCAGCCGGTATGCCGAGATTATGCTGGATGAGTACCAGGATACCAACGCCCTGCAGGAGAGGATCTTTGCCGCGCTGACGGCGGGGGGCTGCCACCGCTTCATGGTGGGGGATGTCAAGCAGAGCATTTACGGCTTCCGGGAGGCCTGCCCGGAGAACTTCCTGGAGAAACGGGAAAGCTATGCCCCGGCGGAGACGGGGACTTTCCCGGCAAAGATCGCCCTAAACGCCAACTTCCGCACCCGGCGGGAGATCACCGGCTTTACCAACCGGCTGTTCAGCCGCATTATGACCCAAAGAACGGCGGGAATGGACTACCTGCCGGAGGATGAGCTGGTTTCCTCCCTGCCGTATGACTATACCATCGGGCGGCCGGTGACGGCGCTGGTCATCAACCCGCCTGTGGGGACCCCGGTGGCCGACTGCCGCAAAATGGAGGCCGAGCAGGCGGCGGAGGAGATCGGGATACTGCTGAAAGCGGGCTTTACCGTGGAGGAAAACGGGGGCCGACGGCCGGTTCGGCCGGGGGATATCTGCATCTTGATGCGGAGCGCCAAAAACCGGGAGCAGTACTACATAGACGCCCTGCGGGAAAGGGGCATCGGCGCCCGGAGCGCCAAAAACGAAAACCTGCTGGAGGTAAGAGAGGTAAAAACGGTGGTGAGCTACCTGGCCGTGCTGGCCAACCCCATGCTGGACCTGGAGCTGGCCGAGGTGCTGGCAAGCCCGATGTATGGCTTTACTGGGGACGATCTGGCGACCCTGAGAGCGGCCGGCCGGCAGGAGCGACTGTACCAGAACCTGCTGAGCAAAACGGCGGAGAGCGGCAAATTCGCGGCTTTCCTGCGGGACTACGACCTGCTGCGGGCCAAAATGCAGGAGCTGCCCGCCGCTGAGCTGATCCGGGAGATATGCGAGGTGACCGGCTACCGGGAAAAGTGCCGGGTGCTGCCGGAGGGCGAGACCGCGGTGGCCAACCTGCGGCTGCTGCAGGCCCATGCGGCCGAGCACGAAAAGGACGGCCGTGGCGAGAGTGACTTTGCGGAATACCTGCGGCGGCTGGCCCAGCGGGGCTGTGTGCTGCCCAGCGCGGCGGCGGCCGGCGGCGACGCTGTGACCGTGACGACCATTCACCGCAGCAAGGGACTGGAATACCCGGTGGTGTTCCTGGCCGGGTGCAATGAGCGGTTCCGCAAGGCGGAGGAGAGCAGCGACATCGCCATGGACCGGGAGCTGGGCTTTGCCTGCAAGCTGCGGGATAACTACACCATGCTGCAGCATAAGACCCTGCCGCTGGCGGCCATGCAGCTGCAGAACCGCAAGACCCGGCTGCAGGAGGAGATGCGCATCCTGTATGTGGGGCTGACGAGAGCAAGGGAAAAGCTGTACCTGATGGCTACGGGGTCCAAGATCACCGAAGGGCTGGAGGAGCTGGGGATGATAGCCGCGGAAAGCGGGGAATACCGGGCCGCCGCCGCGGTGAGCAGCTGGGACTGGCTGCGGGGCACCGTGATGCAGGAGCAGGGCCTGGAGCTGAGGATCATACGGCCGGAGGAGCTGCCGCCGCCGGAGAGTGAAGAACTGGAACAGGCGCAGGAGGCCATCCCCGTGGAGGGGGAGGCCCTGCAGCGGCTGGAGGAGAAGCTGAGGTTCAGCTACCCCTACCCGGCCGATACCGTGACCCCCAGAAGGATGGCGGTGAGTGAGCTGGCCGAACGGGCCGCAAGGGAGCATTATCTGCTGAAGCGCAGGCCCAAGTGCCTGACCCGGCAGGAGGCGACCGCGGCCGAGCGGGGCAATGCCGCCCACCGGGCGATGCAATTTGCCGACCTGACGGCGCTGAAAAAGGACCCGAAGGCCGAGATAGAACGGCTGGTGGCCGAGGGCTACCTGTACCGGGAGGACGGCGGGCTGATCGACACCGGGGTGCTGGAAAAGCTGATGAACTCCCCCCTGGGCGAGCGGATGAGAAAAGCCGACCGGGTGGAGCGGGAAATGCGGTTTTTGCAGGAATTCACCCCGGAGGAGCTGGCGGCCATAGACCCGGCGCTGCGGGTGCCGGGGACGACGCTCATCATGGGGGCGGTGGATGCCGTGCTGGTAGAAGGGGACCATGCCGTGCTGCTGGACTATAAGACCGACCGGGTGGCGGCTCCGCAGGAGCTGACCGGGCGGTATGCCCTGCAGCTGAAGCTGTACGCGGCCATGGTGCGGCGGCAGTTTGGTCTGCCGGTGACCGAGGCGGTGCTGTATTCGTTCTGCCTGGGGCAGGCGGTGAAAGTGGAGCTGTGAGGCCTTTTCTGAGGAGAAAAGGCGGGAAAAGAATTTTGGCCAAGTTGGCGGTCGCCTGGCGGCGAAAGCCTCCCTTGTGCAAAGGGAGGTGGCACGGCGCAGCCGTGACGGAGGGATTGTCGGTAGATACTATGACTTGGTTTTATCTCTCTTTTCCTACGGAGCCAGTTTGTAGTCGCCTGGCAGCGGGGCGGAGTCACCGGAGGGTGACGGCCTGTACGCCTGCCCGGCGGGGGCCTACTTTTGTTCGTGCAAAAGTAGGCAAAACACGGTCAAGGGGGACAGATTCCCCCTTGACGAACCCCTTTCTGTCGCTTGCAGTGCTGGATACGGACGATGCAAAGCATCGTCCGTACTGCGCACAGATACGCTCCCATGGTAGCCGCGGGCGCATCTGCCCCCACCCCGTCCCCCTCCCCCGTGGCGGGGGAGGGGCCGTCTGGGTAAGTAACTGCTTGCTCAAATTTTAGGCTCGGCAGCGTTACTTCCTGCGATTGGTTTGCAGGAACCCCACATAAAATGCGCCCGCGGCTCCTTATAAGCGTCGTCGCGTCGGATGCAACCTCCGCTTGAGTCGGGCTGACCCTATGCTTTGCTTCGGGCAGCCCTCCCTGCTGCGGTGCATCCTCCTTTCCCCACAAGGTCTTGCGACCTTGCGGGTGCCCCAATTTTACGGGGTGTACCGACGCGTCGGGTTTTTAGGGCGGAGCCCTAAATGACTTTTGCCTACTTTTCTTCATAGAAAAGTAGGGCCACGGCGGCGAGCCGTACAGGCTTTGCACCCTGCATAATCTTCGCGACGCCGAAGGCGACCACAAACTGGCCCCGCAGGGCAGGCGAGATGAAACTAAGGCATAGTTTGTGTAGACAATCCCTCCGTCATGGCTGCGTCGTGCCACCTCCCTTTACACAAGGGAGGCTTTAGGCTGGTGCGCTGACAGCTCCCCTTACACAGGGGAGGCTTTGGGGTGATGCGATGCCGAGGGCGAGATGAAATTTGGTATAAAGGGGGTCGCGGTGCGCAGGTGCGGGCCGCCGGTTGGCCGAGGAGGATGAGAAACCAGGGTCGCAGGGAGAGAGCGTGGGACTGCGGTTGGCCGAGGAGAAAAGAAAAGAGTGACAAGCCGGCTAAAATGCGCTATTATAGTAGGACAGAGCGGCAGAACGCCGCCAAACCGATGAAAATGACCGCAGAGATGCGGACAGAAGGAGAAAATTATGCAGCCAATTCGTATTCAAAAAGCGCTGAGTGAAGCGGGAGTGGCCAGCCGCCGGGCGGCCGAGGAGCTGGTGCGCCAGGGCCGTGTGACCATCAATGGGCGGAAGGCCGAAATAGGCCAGAGTGTGAACCCCGACCGGGATGTGATAGCGGTGGACGGCAAGCGGGTGTATTTTGCCCGGAAGAAGCAGTACCGCTACATTATGATGAACAAGCCCCGCGGCTATGTGACCACCCTGAACGATGAGTTGGGGCGGCGCTGCGTTACCGACCTGCTGACCGGGGTGGAGGAACGGGTGTACCCCATCGGCCGCCTGGACCGCAATAGTGAGGGACTTTTGCTCTTTACCAATGACGGCGAGCTGGCCAACCGCATTATGCACCCGGCCAGCCACATCAATAAGGTGTACCGCGTGACGGTGCGCCCCGATATTACCGACGAGCAGGCCGCGGAGCTCTCTGCCGGGGTGAAGATAGGGGAGAACACCACCACCCTGCCCGCCACCGTCATTGTGCTGGAAAAACAGCCCGGCCGCGTGGTGCTGCAAATCACCATCAGCGAGGGGAAAAACCGGCAGATCCGCCGGATGTGCGAGGCCGTGGGGCTGGAGGTGGTGCGCCTGAAGCGCATCGCTGTGGGGCCCATCAAGCTGGGCATGCTGCAGCCCGGCCGCTGGCGTGACCTGAAGTCCAGTGAGCTGATCGCGCTGCGGGGCGCGATTACCAAGGCAGGCGGCAATGGCGCCGGGGAGGGACAGGAATGATCTCGATCCTACCCATTCAGCCGGATATTTTACAGATGATGGCCGAGGATACCGGCCTGACCGCCGAGGGGCCGGTGTGGGGCTACTTTGCGGCTGAGGGCACCAAAATGCTGGGCTATGTGGTGGTGGAAAAGGCCGAGCCGGTGCGCATCATAGCGCTGCAATGCGAGGACTTTGTGATTGCAGATGGGCTGCTGCGCCGGGCGCTGCATCCCTTTTACGAGGAGGGCAGCAAGGGCTATACCTTTGCGTGCGAAGTGCCCATGCCGCTGCCGATGGCCTATACCCGCCGGGGAGCGGGCAGCCTGGAGGCCCTTTTTGCGGGGAAATGCCCCGGAAATACAGGAGAAATCTAAAAAAACCTCTTGCGTTTTTCCGGTGGGAATGTTATCATAACAAAGTACCGTCTAATAGTATGTAAGGAGGTGTAACACATGCCCAATATCAAATCCGCTAAGAAGAGAGTAAAGGTCATTGCTACCAAAACTCTGCGCAATAAGGCCATCAAGTCCGAGCTGAAGACCTATGTCAAGAAGGCTCAGAACGCCGAGGAAAACAAGGCCGAGGCCGTCCGCGTCGCGATCAAGAAGATCGACCAGGCCGCTGCTAAGGGTATCCTGCACAAGAATACCGCTGCCAGAAAGAAATCCGCTCTGGCCCGCAGCCTGAACGCGTAAAAATGGCCGCACCCGCCCGGACCGTGTCACCGGGCATTCGCTGGGCACGGATCGTTCCCGTACCCATGCGCGCAGCCGAAGAAAAGAAACTCGGAGATTGCAAGCACAATCTTCGGGTTTTTTGCTTTATATATCCACATGCAGGATTTGATGCAATTTCAATGGCAGAAATCAGCGCTGGTGTTGACATTGATGATTGCTGCCGGATAAGCGCGGCGGATTTTATGCAGATTCCGCAGGGAGCCGCAAACCGTGAAGGGCGGGCCGCAGGCCGCCCGCCGAAGGCGGGCCAGCGGGCGAAGCCCGCTGAAACCGTCCGCAGGACGGTTTGGCCTGCGGCC
>ERZ507039.296-NODE-296-length-19878-cov-5.576199_pt1 | contig 19878 bp, 17 predicted proteins | sample MGYA00512872_ERZ507039 | MGnify/ENA metagenome assembly ERZ507039
TGCGCTTTTGGCTTAGCATCTGCCGCACCTCGCTCGCCGTATCGGCACTTGGAATCATGTGGTATTGCCTGAACAAAAGAGAGACCGCGCGGCAGACGCCGCCGGAAAGATATGGGAGGAAAAACACCATGGAAGCATCCAAAGTTTACTATACTGATTTCCGCTGTCCGGTGGGCACCAGCCTGCTGGAAAAGCTGCGCCGGGTGTGCATTGCCGCCGGCATCAAGGACATCGACATGGACGGCCGGTTCGTGGCCATCAAGATGCACTTCGGCGAACTGGGCAATCTGGCTTTTCTGCGTCCCAACTACGCCAAGGTGGTGGCAGACCTGTGCAAGGAGCAGGGCGGTATGCCCTTCCTGACCGACTGCAACACCCTGTACCCGGGCAGCCGCAAGAATGCGCTGGAGCACCTGAGCTGCGCCCAGCTGAACGGCTTCTGGCCCATGACCACCGGCTGTCAGGTGATCATCGGTGACGGTCTGCGCGGCACGGATGAGGTGGAAGTGCCGGTGCCGAACGGCGAATACTGCAAGACTGCCAAGATTGGCCGCGCCATCATGGATGCGGACGTGTTCATCAGCCTGACCCACTTCAAGGGCCACGAGTCCACCGGCTTCGGCGGTGCGCTCAAGAATATCGGCATGGGCTGCGGCTCCCGCGCGGGCAAGATGGAGCAGCACGCTGCCGGCAAGCCCGCCGTGCAGGAGGGGCTGTGCCGCGGCTGCCACCGCTGCGCCAAGGAGTGCGGCTCGGACGCCATTACTTACAATGCCGAAAACAAGGCGGTCATCGACTACGACAAGTGCAAGGGCTGCGGCCGCTGCATCGGCGCGTGCAGCTTTGACGCCATCTATTCCCCCAACGACTGCGCCAACGAGCTGCTGGACCGCAAGATGGCCGAGTATGCCGCCGCAGTCTGCCACGACCGTCCCTGCTTCCACGTTTCTCTGGTGCAGGACATCAGCCCCAACTGCGACTGCCACTGCGAGAACGATGCACCCATCCTGCCGGATATCGGCATCTTTGCGTCTTTTGACGCTGTGGCGCTGGACCAGGCCTGCGTGGACGCCTGCCTGAACGCCGCCCCGCTGCCCAACAGCCAGCTGAGCACGAACCTTGCAAAGCCGGGCTGGAACTGCTACCACGACAACTTCAAGGACTCCAACCCCAACATCGAGTGGAAGGCCACCCTTGAACAGGCCGAGAAGGTGGGCATGGGCACCCGCCAGTATGTGCTGAAAAAGGTATAACGACAAAATGGGGCGCTGACCGTGTGGTCAGCGCCCCATTGCACTTTAAAGTTTAAGGCTGCGTTTAAGCCTCGCCGTTCGTCTCCGGCACGATATCGTCCAGCACAGCTTGCAGCGCCTGCCAGTTTTTCAGGGTGCAGCCGGGCAGGGTGTCAGCGTCCAGCCCTGCATCCGCGATGCGGTCGGTCATGCTGTCCTTGTCGCTGAGCAGGTCCAGCGCGGCGTCCTTAATTAGCGGCCAAGCCTCGGCAAAGCCCTCCTGCTGGTTGTCGGTCAGGCCGTCGTACCAGCTGTAAAAGGCATCCTGAATGGCCTCCGGGGAGCGGCTGGACATCCGTGCGTCCTCGGCCCAATGCAGCAGCGATGCCGCCGCGATGACCGATTTCAAGGAGCAGCCGGATACCCCGGGCCCCCAGCCCAGACAGGGCGCAAAGGCGTTTTCTGTACCGGTGATGGAGAACACCGAGTTCTCATCAAAGTTGCCGGGGTTCAGCTCTCCGGTGTTGGCCTCGGTGGTGGAGGAGGGCAGCTCACTGCTGCCGGAAGCGGATGCGCTGTCCGAGGCGGGCGCAGCGCTGGATGCGGGGCTGCTTGCAGAGCCGCCGCAGGCTGCCAGCAGACAGCCCAGTAAAGCGGCGCACAGCAGCAGCGCAAGGGAGCGGATATATTTCGATGTCATAAGAAAAACCTCCGTAACTGGTGCCCCGGCAAGCCGCCGGAGCAAAGCGGGATCTACACCCTAAGTATACGTTCTGCGCACGGCGTTGTCAATCGTTCTGCGCAGGACGAATTTCAAGCAGACCTGTGCAGGATATACAAAAATGCAGCTTGAATTTCGGGCAGTTCAACGCATTGACATTTTCCGCGCTGGCCCGTATAATCAAAAGCAGACAAGTGAATTTATCAGTGCGTGTAACTGTTCGATCAGGCATGAGCATCAGAGGGAAGGCGGCAACGGCATCCCTTTGGTTCTTGTGCCCTTTTTCTTTTTCACAAGAGCTGCGGCATGGAAGCGGAGGAGTGCGGCGATGCAGGCTGTAAAGGTATTCAATAACAATGCGGTGTCGGTGGTCATGCCGGACGGCAGGGAAGCCATTCTCGTGGGCAACGGGCTTGGGTTTGGCCGCCGCCCGGGGGACGTGATCGACAAAAGCCGCGTTTCCAAGGTGTATTATGTGCAGAACGAGCTGCAGACCAAGTTCCTCAAGATGCTGGATAACGTCACCCCGCAGGTGATGCAGGCCGCCGAGCGCATCTCGCTGGCGGCAGAGGAGCAGGGCATCCTGCTCAGCAGCAAAAGCACCATCTCGCTGGTGGATCACATCAGTTTTGCGCTGGAACGTGTGGAAAAGGGCACCTTTCTGCCCAACCTCATGCTCTCGGAGACCCGGATGCTGTACCCGAAGGAGTACGCAGTGGGGCAAAGGGCGCTGGAACTTGTCCGGCAGTTCTGCGGCGTACAGCTGCCGGAGGACGAAGCGGGCTACATTGCCCTGCATCTGGTAGCCGGTGCGGCGGACGGCGCGCTGGCCTACGATACCGTAAAGTTCGTCAAGGCGGTCAAGGAGATCATCTGCGATACCTATCACTGCACCTTTGAGGAAGAAAGCCTTGAGACCACCCGCCTGACCGTGCACCTCAAATTTCTGGCGGCGCGCATCCTGCGGCACACTCCTTGGCAGGACGCCGGGCTGGAATCCATGTATACGGTGCTTTTGCAGCGCGACAGCCGCAACGAGGTGTGCTTACAGCGCATCAATGCCTATCTGCGGCAGGAATTTGATTACGAGCTGGATCATCAGGAGCAGGTCTATCTGCTCATCCACCTGACCAAGATCGTTGGTTAAAATGTTTCAACAGGGCGTCCGGAAGCCCTGCGGAATAGAAATCATCCCCCAAAACAGTCAAGTCAAAAAGTGAGGAGTATTACACGATGAAAGAAAAAGTCATGAATGGCTTGGAAAAGTTCTCCAAAGCCATGCTCTCACCGCTGTCGTATATCTCGGCAGCAGGCCTGATCCTTGTGCTGGGCGCATTGCTTACCAGCACAAGCCTTAGTGCGATGATCCCCGCTCTGCAGTGGACTCCCATCAAGTTGCTTGGACAGCTGATCTACAACTGCATCATGGTCATCATCAATAACCTCAGCCTGATGTTCTGCGTAGGCATCGCAGCGGCGCTGGCCAAAAAGAACAAGCAGCAGGCTGCCATCATCGGCCTGATGAGCTATTTTATGTACCTGACCGCCGGCAACGTCACCCTGACCCAGCTGGGTATGCTGGCAGAGCCTGACCCGATGGTGGGTCTGTACGGCACCGGTCAGTCCACCGTGTTCGGCATCCAGACGGTGGACATGGGCGTGTTCGGCGGTATCCTGCTGGGTCTTGTCTGCGGCTGGGTGTACAACCGCACCTGTGAAAAGCAGTTCAAGGGCATCATCACCCAGATCTACTCCGGCACCCGCTGGTCCTTTACCTGCATGGTGGTCTTTTCCATCCTGTTCGGCTTTGGCTCCTGCTTCTTCTGGCCGCCGGTGCAGAACGTCATCAGCGCACTGACCGATCTGATCGCCACCTCCGGCAACTTCGGCCTGTTCCTGTACGGCTTCCTGGAGCGCTTCCTCATCCCCACCGGCCTGCACCACCTCATCTACACCCCCTTCCAGTTCTCTGCACTGGGCAACAGCCTGACCGTAGGCGATGCTACCTACACCGGCTCCTACATCGTCATGATGATGGAGTACAGCATGGGTCTGCCCTTCTCGGACGGCATCGTGTGGATGTACACCGGCTTCACCAAGACCTTCGGCTACTTTGGCATCGTAGCGGCCTTCATCTTCTGCGCCCGCAAGGAGAACCGTAAAAAGACCGCTGCCGTTCTGGTGCCGCTGGCCTTTACCGCCTCTCTGGCTTCCATCACCGAGCCGCTGGACTTCATGTTCTGCTTCTCTGCCCCCATCCTGTGGGTGGCACACGCCTGCATCTCCGGCCTGTTCATCGTGCTGCTGCACATCTTCCATGTCACCGGCTTTACCACCAACCTCCTCGGCTCGGTGCTGATGAACCTTTCTGCCGGTGCAGATAAGACCAACTATCCCACCCTGTACCTGCTGGCGCTGTGCCAGATCGCAGTGTACTTTGTGGTGTTCACCCTGCTGATCAAGGCCTTTAACCTGCACACCCCCGGCCGGGAAGAGGTGAGCACCGAGACCGCGGGGAGCGATGCACCCGCCAAGAAGGCAAGCGTGAAGAACGCTGCCGAGGTGCAGTGCGTCATCGATGGTCTGGGCGGCAAGGAGAATATCCTGTCGGTGGACAACTGCTTCACCCGTCTGCGGGTAAACATCAAGGACCCCGCAAAGCTGGACGAAGCTGCCATCAACAAACTGCCGAACAGCGGCATCGTGAAAAAGGGTACCGATATCCAGATCGTTTACGGTCTGCAGGTAGCCGATATCAAGCGTGCTGTGGAAGCACAGCTGGAAAACCAGTAAACCGCTTTTCCGCGTCCCGGCGGATTGCGCCGGGCTAACCTGAAAATACAAAAAAGGAGCGTTTAACTATGGTCATTACCATTGCTGGCGGCGGTAGCACGTTTACCGCCGGTATCGTCAAATCCATCGCCCTGCGCCGGGAAGAACTGGAAGTGGACGAGATCCGTCTGTTCGATATCAACAAGGAGCGGCAGGACAAGGTTGCCGTTGTGGTGGACTGGGTCCTGCACAAGGAACTGAATACTGACATCAAGCTGGTGGTCACCACCGATGTGCAGCAGGCTTACACGGATGCCTCTTTTGTGTTTGCTCAGATGCGCGTGGGCGGCTACGCCATGCGGGAGCAGGACGAAAAGATCCCCCTGCGCCACGGCTGCGTGGGACAGGAGACCTGCGGCTGCGGCGGCATGGCCTACGGAATGCGCACCATCTTCCCCATGATCAAGCTGATCGACGACGTGGAAAAGTATGCCAAGAAGGACTACTGGATCCTGAACTACTCCAACCCCGCCGCTATCGTATCCGAAGCCTGCCGCAAGCTGCGCCCGAAGGCACGGATCATCAACATCTGCGATATGCCCATCGCCATCATTGACGTGGTGGCAGCCGCCATGGGCATCCAGAACAAGAAGGAGATCGTTTACGATTACTTTGGCCTGAACCACTTCGGCTGGTTCACCTCCATCCAGTACCACGGCGAGGACCTGATGCCCAAGCTGCGCGCCTACATCAAGGAGAACAAGATCCTTCTGCCGGAAAGCTACCTCAAGGGCATGGGTGCCCTGACTTCCTCCAGCAGCCAGAACCGCCACACCAAGGGCAGCTGGTACTATGTGTGGAAGGGCGAGTACGAGATCATGGAAAACTTCCCGGAGTACCTGCCCAACACCTACCTGAACTACTATCTGCAGGCCAAGGAGTTCGTGGAGCACTCGGACCCGAACCACACCCGCGCCAACGAGGTGGAGGAGACCCGCGAAAAGAACCTGTTCGATGGCATCGACCACTACCTCAAGACCGGCAAGGTGGACGCCAACACCTTCTATGCCGGCAGTCACGGCGACTGGATCGCAGATCTTTCCGCTGCGCTGAAGAACGACACCAAGGCACGCTTCCTCATCATCACCGAGAACCGCGGCGCGATCCCCAATATGCCCTATGACGCAATGGTGGAGCTGCCCGCCTACATCGGCAAGAACGGCCCGGAGGTCATTGCCCGGGACAACATCCCGCTGTTCCAGCAGGGCTTGATGATGCAGCAGCTCAACAGCGAAAAGCTGCTGGTAGAGGGCTGCGTGGAAGGCAGCTACGAGAAGGTATTGCAGGCCTTCACCCTGAACAAGACTGTGCCCAGCATGAGCGTTGCAAAGGCCATTCTGGACGATATGATCGAAGCCAACAAGGGCTACTGGCCGGAGCTGCACTGAGCAGCCGACCTTACAGCCGCCGCAGGCATTGCCGCCTGCGGCGGCTTTTTTATGCGCATTGACCTTTGCACAGCAAGGGCTTATAATGAGAAAAAACCAGTAAAAGCGAAAGGAAGCACACCCATGCAAAACCAAGTCCCTGTATCCACCAGCCGCCCGGTCACCGGGCGCTTTGCGCCCAGCCCCAGCGGACGGCTGCATCTGGGCAATCTGGCGTGCAGCCTGCTGGCATGGCTCAGCGCAAAAAGTCAGGGCGGGCGCATCGTGCTGCGCATCGAGGACCTGGACGCCGAGCGCTGCCCCCGCGTTTACGCCGACTTGCTGGAGCAGGACCTTGCGTGGCTGGGGCTTACATGGGACGAGGGCGGCAGCACCGGCGGTGCACACGCACCCTATTACCAGAGCGAATGCGGGGACATCTATACCCAAAGCTACCGCAAGCTGGAGCAGAGGGGGCTGGTGTATCCCTGCTTCTGCTCCCGCTCCCAGCTGCACGCCGCCAGCGCACCCCACACCTCGGATGGCAACGTCATCTACCCGGGCACCTGCCGGGGGCTGACGCCGGAAGAGATCGCGGAAAAGCGCAAAAAGAAAGCCCCTGCCTACCGCCTGATGGTGCCGGACGAGGAGATCACCTTTACGGACGGCTGCATGGGCACCCACACCGAAAACCTGCTGCGGGACTGCGGCGACTTCTACCTGCGCCGGGCAGACGGGGTGTTTGCCTATCAGCTGGCGGTGGTGGTGGACGATGCCCGCATGGGCGTCACCGAGGTGGTGCGCGGGGCAGACCTGCTGTCCTCCACGGCACGGCAGCTGTACCTGTACCATCTGCTGGGCCTGCAGGCACCGGGGTTTGCCCACTGCCCGCTGCTGCTGGCCCCGGATGGGCGGCGGCTGTCCAAGCGGGACGGCGACCAGAGTCTGGAAAATCTGCGCACAAAATACACCGCGCAGGAGATCGTGGGCAAGCTTGCCTATGCCTACGGCCTGCAGCCGGAGCCTGCGCCCCGCACGCCGGAAAGCCTGATCGGGGAGTTTTCCTGGGCAAAGGTGCCAAAGCAGGATGTCTGTCTGCCGGAAGGGCTGTTTTAAAGCAAAAAGAGAGCGCCGTCGTTGGACGGCGCTCTCTTTTTGCGTATCAATTCCACCGCATCTGCGGCACTTCGCTGCGCTCCTCGGAGCGGGTGAACAGGGCATCCAGTGCCAGTGCCAGCAAGGCGCCCAGCGCCACATCGATGCAGCTGTGCTGCTTGAGCAGCACGGTGGAGCACACGATGGAAGTGCACAGCACAGCAGCGGCCGGACGCATCCAGCGGCGGCGCGGCTGCTCAAAAATGCGGCAGCGGTAGTACGCCAGCAGCAGCGTCACCGAGTTGAACACATGGATGGACGGGCACACGTTGGTGGGGGTATCGGTGCGGTACAGCGTCCGCACGGTGCAGGCAAAAAAGTCGTTGCCCGGCACGTAATAGGGCCGCAGGGCAAGGCCGGTGGGAAGGATGACATAGCAGGCCAGTGCGATGGTCATGCCGGCAAACAGCGGCAGGCACAGCCGCCAGAAGTCCTCCCGCGGGGCACGCCACAGCAGATAGAACAGTGTGAACGGGATCCACACGAACCATGCAAAATAGGGGATGACGGCATATTTGCAGAAGGGGATCAGGTCGTCCAGCCGGCAGTGCACCAGCACCAGATGGGGCATGGAGATCCGCGTCTCCAGAAAATTGAATGCGGAAAGATAAAACAACAGATAAAGCGCCATGAAACAGATGGGATGGCGCGAAAACCAACTGTGCTTCATTGAAAAAGCCTCCTTTTTGCAGAAGCAAAATCTCTTAGCATTGAGAAATTATACGCCGGGAATGTGACAAAAACAAGAAGGAAAGCGGACAAGGTTGCCAAAGAAGTTGCGATTTATTTGTGTGTTTTGCATAAAATTAGCATGGCCGCTGCCACAGAGAAATACAGCAGTACGGCACGGAGGACAAAAAGTAACGACCGCCTCACAGTTCCCCAACTCGAGCGGTCGTTTACTTTAGTTGAATGATTGCCGGAAAAGGAAGCTGACCATTGCAGGACAGCACCTTTTCTGTTTTCATTATATCGTATATCTGCGCCAGTTTTCAAGGGATCGACCTCTGCCTGTGCAGAGAGCTCAGATCACATTCTGTTCCAGCCACTTGCCGCGCACGAAGCGCACAAAGAAGCACAGGGAGCGGAACGCCCAGTCCAGATACATACCCATCCAGATAGCCAGCAGGCCGCCGTGGAAGGCCAGCACACACAGGTAGCAGAAGCCCACCCGGAAGGCCCACATGGACACGATGCTCACGGTCATGGTAAAGCGGGCGTCGCCTGCCGCACGCAGGATGTTGGGCATGGTAAAGCTGGAAGGCCAGATGAACAGCGAAACGATGTTGAACCACACCATCACTTCCAGCGCCATGGCGTAGGCCTCGGGCGAGAGGCTGAACAGGCCCAGTGCGAATTTGTTGGCAAACAGGAAGGCCGAAAGGTTCATGAACCATGCGCCGCAGTAGGCAAACAGCATCAGGCGGCGGGAGTAATACACAGCCTGATCCTTTTCGCCTGCGCCAAGGCACTGGCCCACCACGGTCAGTGCGGCCATGCCCACGGCGTTGGCCGGGATGTTCAAAAAGGTGGTGGTGGTGTTTGCCACGGCGTTGGCCGCAATGGCGGCGGTGCCAAGGGTGGAGGTCAGGCTGGAAACGGACAGCTTGCCGATCTGGAACATACCGTTCTCGATGCCGGCCGGGATGCCCACCCGCAGGATCTGCCGGATGAGCCGTGCTTTGGGGGCCAGTGCACGCAGGCCGTCCACGCGCAGCGGGCAGTCGGGCTTCTGCAGCAGGTACAGCACGGCAAAGCAGGCAATAGCGCGGGATACAAGGCTTGCCAGCGCTGCGCCCATGACGCCCATTTTGAAACCGTAGATCAGCACGGCATTGCCGCCGATGTTCACCACGTTCATCACCAGACTGGACAGCATGCTGATCTTGCTGTTGCCCTGCGCCCGGAACAGGGCCGCACCGGCGTTGTACAGGCCGATGAAGGGGTAGCTCAGGGCCGAGAGCAGGAAGTAGGTCTCGGCATAGCGCATCACATCCGCGTCGATGGAGCCGAAGATGCCCTGCAGGATGGCATGGCGGCCCACCACCACAACGGCGGCCACCAGCAGGCTGAAGCTGGACAGGATGAACAGGATCTGCGCGGCGGCATTCCGGGCATCACGGGGCTCCTGCCGGCCGATGTACTGGCTGGTGACCACCGCGCCGCCGGTGGCCAGTGCGCTCATGATCTGGATCATCAGGGTGTTGAAGCTGTCCACAAGGCTCACGCCGGACACAGCGGCTTCGCCCACAGAGGACACCATCAAAGTGTCCGCCAGACCAATGGTCACGCTGAGCGCTTGCTCCGCGATCAGCGGCAGCAGCAGCGCCACCAGCGCCTGCCGTGGAAACAGGGGAGTGGATGTGAATTTGGACGATTTCATGCTGTCCTCCGTTGCAAATGACAAAAAAGCTCGAATACCTCTATCATACAGCGGAAGCTGTCGAAATGCAAGGGGTTGTATACAAGAAAAGGTCAAAAAGCAACAGTCTGCCGTGTGCAGTGCCCTTTACCCATGGGCGCAGTTGTGTTAAAATAAGGTTGCAGCCCGCCCCGCTGTGCAGGAGAGGGGCGCTGCTTTGGTAAATGATAAGAAGGTAAAGACCCATAAGGGGGTACAGTATGCAGCAAACTGCGCATAAGGTCGTGGTCATCGGGCATCGCAACCCGGACACCGACTCCATCTGCTCTGCCATTGCCTATGCAGAGCTGAAAAATAAGACCAGTGATCTGGTCTGCGAAGCCCGGCGTGCGGGCAAAATGAATCAGGAAACGGAATTTGTGCTGAAAAAGTTCGGGGTCACGCCGCCCCGGATGTGCACCGACGTCAACCCTAAGATCCGGGATGTGGATTATCGCCAGATCCCCGGCATCTCCGGCTCCACCAGCCTGCGCAAGGCGTGGGAGATCATGCGCGACCAGAAGATCGACACCCTTCCTGTGACCAGCGAGGACAACGAACTGCAGGGCGTCATCACGGTGAAGGATATCGCCACCGCCAACATGGACCTGTTCGACACCAGCATCCTTGCCAAGAGCCGCACCAGCTACCGCAATATTCTGGAAACGCTGGGCGCTACCATGGTGGTGGGCAGTGAGGACGCAGAGTGCACCACCGGCCACATCCGCATCGGCACCGCCACTCCGGAAATGCTGGAAAGCAGCATGGAAAAGGGCGATATCGTCATCCTGACCAACCGCTACGAAAGCCAGCTCTGCGCCATCGAGAAGGAAGCTTCTCTCATCATCATCTGCAACGGCGCAAAGGTGGGCCGCACCATCCAGCATATTGCCGCCGAGACCGGCGTAGCCATCATGAGCGCCCCCTGCGATACCTACGCGGCGGCAAAGCTCATCAGCCAGTGCGCGCCCATCTCCTATTACATGACCCGGGACGATATCATGAAATTCACCCTCGTCACCCCGGTGGCAGACGTTACCCGCGTGATGGCAAAGGTGCGCCACCGGTATTTCCCCATTCTGGACGCAGACGGCAAGTATTGCGGTATGATCAGCCGCCGCAACATCATCAATCTGCGCAAGCGCCGCATCATTCTGGTGGATCACAACGAGGCCACACAGGCGGTGGAGGGCTTCGATCAGGCCGAGATTTTGGAAATTATCGACCACCACCGCATCGGCAGTCTGGAGACCAGCGGCCCGGTGTACTTCCGCAACCAGCCGGTGGGCTGCACCGCCACCATCGTCACCCAGATGTACGATGAAAACGGCGTGACCATCCCGCAAAAGACCGCCGGTCTGCTGCTGGCTGCCATCCTGTCGGATACGCTGGTGTTCCGCAGCCCCACCTGCACCCCCATCGACGTAAACGCCGCCACCCGTCTGGCAAAGATCGCCGGGGTGGACATCAACGAGTTTGCCAACGAAATGTTTGAAGCCGGCGAAAAGCTGGACGGCAAGACCGCCGAGGAAGTGTTCTTGCAGGACTTCAAGGTGTTCATGTGCGGTGATATCCGCTTTGGCGTGGCGCAGGGCAGCTACATGACCCGCAAGAACCTGACCGCCGCCGAGGCGCTGCTGAAGCCGTATCTGGAAGAGGCACGCAACAAGCAGAACGTGGAGGACATCTACATGCTGCTGACCGATGTGCCCAAGGAAGAGAGCGTGGTCATCTGCGATGGACGCTACGCCGCCGGGGTGCTGACGGATGGCTTCGAGATCCAGCCCGGTGCTGATGGCAGCTGGACGCTGCCGGGCGTGGTGAGCCGCAAAAAGCAGTTCATCCCCGCCCTGATGACCGCTTATCAGGAGCTGTAAAGGGACACTGCCGTGTTTGATTTTCTTTCCAAAAAGGATCGCACCCCGCCCGCACTGCCACAAGGCACGGAGCGGCGGCGCTACATCATCACCGGGCAGGTGCAGGGGGTGGGTTTCCGCTATCGGGCGCGGTACGCCGCGCAGACCCTCGACCTGACCGGCTGGGTGCAGAACGAGGACGATGGCAGCGTGACGCTGGAAGTGCAGGGCGACCCGGATAAATTCATCTCCCTGTTCGCCATGATCCAGAAAAGCGACTATATCCAGATCACCGGCATCCGCAGCAAGAATATCCCGCCCGACCCGTGGGAGCGCGGGTTCTCGGTAAAGGGGTATTAAGGAACTGAATAGAAACAGAGCGCCTGACACTGGCGTGCGCCCTCTCAGGCGCTCCCGCGCCAGCTCCCCCAAGGGGGGAGCCAAGCTGTAAAGTTCAGCACTAAAGTATTAGGTATAATGAGGAAGTCCCCGGCGGTGCTCTTGGCTCTCCCTTTGGGAGAGCTGTCACCAAAGGTGACTGAGAGGGCGCACGCTGTCAGTCCTGTTTTAAAGTATCAAATGCAATAAAAAGCTTTCCCCCGTAAAAATACAAATCGGGCAGTCCGCAGACTGCCCGATTTTGTTCTATAAAGAATAATTCCGTTTTCACCCCAGCACCTTGAGGGGGGAGTTTTCCACCCACAGGGTACCGTCCAGCAGGCGGGTGACGGCAAGCCGTCCATTTGCCGTTACCCGGGCGGGGTCGAGGGCATAAAAATCGCTCTCGGTCAGGTTTTCCGGGTCGGCGGTGGGGGAGATGCCCGCCACGCATACCCAGTGCCCGTAGGTGCTGCTGGTGGCAATGTGTGGGTAGTTCACCTCGCTCCAGCCGGAGGAAGTCAGGTGGTACTCATAAGTAGAGGTGCGGTTCGTGTGCCTTTTGACCCCGCTGACCGTGGTGTTTTTCAGGTGCACGATCACCGGATGCCCGGCGGAAAGCTCGCTGTACAGCTTTTTCAGGCACTCGGCGCGGGTGCCGGAGTACCCGGTGTAGCCCGCTGCGGACCACACCGCCCCGTTCGACCACATCCCGCTGCCGGAGCACACCTTGCCGTCCAGAATGGTGCGGGCGTAGCGCAGCGCGTACAGGCTGCACTTGCCGGAGGTCTGGTTGCCGATGGAAAGGATGTGGCTGGTGTCGAAGCTGAGCAGTCGGATGCCGTTTTTCTCTTTCAGTTCGGCGGCGTGGGCACGGGGCAAAAAGGCGCACAGCAGCAAAACCAGCGCCAGAACTGCCGCCGCCAGCCGCTGTGCCGCGCGGGCGGGACAGTGTTGCATGGGTACTTCCTCCAAGTTCGTTTCAATTCGGACATGATTTTACCACAAAAACGTGGTGAAAATGTGTAAAAAGGCAAAATAATGGGGCTCCCTCCCAGAGGGAGCTGGCGCGGCGCAAGCCGCGACTGAGGGAGTTAACGCCTGCCAACACAACATATATCCAAATTTAAGTAACCCCGCACCCGGCAAAACCGCGCCGCCGGGGCAGGGAAAAGAAGATTCCGTAGATTGTCGACGGACTTTATTCCAGAATATACCAAAACTGCAACAAATCCCGCTTATTTTCATCCTTTTTAACGAAACTGTTTCGGGAAGTTTAGCGATATTCCCGATTGACAAAACCGTCACCTGTCGGATATAATCAGGGCAGAAAGGCAACGATGGTTGCGAAAGCCTTTCGGGAAAAAAGAAACATATCCACAAACAAGCTGATTGGAGGGATACCCTTATGAAGAACCTGAAAAAATTCGTAGCCCTGCTGCTGGCAGGTGTGATGGCTATGGTGATGCTCACCGCCTGTTCCGGCGGCAGCAATGCTGAAACAAAAGCAAAAGAGAACAAGATGATCGGCTCTCTCAAGGAGCAGGGCGTGATGACCGCAAGCGAGAATGATAACACGCTCCGCAAAAAGACGATGGAAATCCTGAATCAGGATATCGCTGACGCAAAGCTCAGCATTTTGGGCGCAACATTCATGGCAAATGTCCATGTGGATGGTCAGGAAGATCAATACCTGACTGTCACTGCAACAACGAAATACGAGTATGGTAAAATCATGCTCAGCCTGCTGGACTTTATCGCCAAGGAAGTTGGACAAAAGGTTCCCGGTGCTGACGTGAATGTGAAGGCTAATGGTGCTTGGTCTCATGTTTGCGTAGTTGTTCAGGCTGACGGCAATAAGACCTATCTGGCAATTGCATTCCAGATCAAGAACCCCAGCTACAAGGCCAAATAAGTAAAGAATAATTACACATTTCTTTCCCCGAGGAGCACCCCGCTCCCCGGGGCTTTTTTGTATCCAACAGGCTGGCGTATCTGCTCAAAAACAACTGGAAAATCTAGGCAGTCTGTACATTGACCGGGGGAGGGAGATGCTGTAAAATAAACATAAGCTATCCGGGCTTTTGGGGCGCGGATAAAGTCTGTAAATTTTTTATTTGGAGGAATCTAACATGAAAAAGATGAAACGTCTTGTGGCCGTTCTTCTGGCCGGTATCATGGCACTGGCAATGCTCACCGCTTGCGGCGGCACCCCCAGCACCCCCGGCAGCTCGGAGTTTGAGGGTAAGGTCGAGCAGGCCTATATGGCAAAACTGAATGAGACTTTTGGTGAGAACTTCAAAAACGATGACGCCATTAAGAAATTGGCTGTCGAGCACATTAAAGAAATGGCCGGCAAAGAAACCCTGAGCAATACAGAGCTTTGGGCGAAAGAAAATCCGACTGCAACGACCCAGAATCAGGTATTGTTCTGTTTCGACCCGAATCAGAGCACCGAAAAAGCGTATGTGAAGCTCTACTATGAGGCGGCTAAGGCAGAAACGATCACGCCGGACGAAGTGAACATTCAGACCCTGAAGATTATTTTGGATACTCTTCAGAAGATGGCACCGCAAGCTGGTAAGAAAGTCGAGCTTACCGCGCTGGGCGTTGGCGCAGAGACCATCGGCGACAAGACCTATGTTGCTATCGGCTTTAGAGTGAATGTACAGTAATTGAATCACATCCCGCCCCGGAGCGCAATCGCCCTCCGGGGCTTTTTTGCGCCCTGCCCAAAGATCCCGGCAAAAAACAGGCACCCTTGCCATTGACGAACGCCGCCGCACTGCTGTAAAATGAAAGCAGAATACCCCGCGCTTCCGCACGGGAACGCCCTGCATTTTATAAAAGGAGCATTGCATGAAAAAGATCAAGCGTTTTGCGGCTGTTCTGCTGGCCGGTATCATGGCACTGGCGCTGCTTACCGCCTGCGGCGGCAGCGGCTCCGACAACCCGGAGTTTGACGCCAAGGTGGAAAGCGCCTATCTTGACGCGCTGAATAAGGCGTTCGGGACGAGCTTTGAAAACGATGACGCCATCCGGGCGCTGGCTGTCACCCACATCACCGAGAAGAGCGGCGCGGACAGCCTGACCGGCAGGGCACGCTGCAAAACAGATGGTGACGAAACGACCGTGGTGCGGCAGGTGCAGCTCTGCTTTGATACAAGAAGCAGCAAGCCGGACGCCTATGTGCCGCTTTTCTATGAGGCTGCAAAAACCGATGCTATCAAAGCGAACTATACCAATGTCCAAGCTCTGCTCAGCACTGTGAACAAGGAGCGTGGCGGCGCAGACGAAAACGGTAGAACGCTGGAACTCACCGCGCTGGGGGTCGGCGCACGGACCATCGGCGGCAAGACCTATGTTGCCATCGGCTTTGAGCTGACCAACACCACCCCGTAGAACTGAACCCCACCCCGCCCCGAGGAGCACCCCGCTCCCCGGGGCTTTTTGTGTACGCCCCATTGCTAAACATTAGATGCAATGAAAAACCTTCCGGGCGCGCTAGAGGCTCCCTCCCAGAGGGAGCTGGCAAAGCCGTAGGCTTTGACTGAGGGAGTTCGTTCCCAACCCCTCCCGTGAAAATGGGATAGCGGAGCGTCCGCAGACGCTCCGCTATCCCGAAATAAAAATAATATTTCCGCTAAACATGGCTAGAGCGAAGCGGAAGCCATTTTCAACCGTCCTACAACAAAAAGGTTGCTGCACAGCGGTTTGTGCAGCAGCCTATAACAGCTTTGCTTACAGCGCCGAATAGCCGAAGCTGTTCACCAGCGCGTCAATGTGCTGCCCGGCCTTGCACAGGGGGCAGTCGCGGGAGTCGAAGCTGGCGTAATCCGGCAGACTGGTGGGGTCGAAGATGGAGGTGACCGGGTAGCCAAGGCACTCGTGGGTGGTGGCAAAAATAGCCGAAAGCCCTGCCACGATGCCGCCGTAGTAGTTTACGGCTTCCACGGCTGCCTGAATGGTGTAGCCGGTGGTGATGGACGCCGCCAGAATGAGGACGTGCTTGCCCTTGACCATGGGAGCAAGATTATCCCGCAGAATGATCTGGCTGCCGGAGGTGTATTCCGGCGTGACGATATAGATGGTCTTATGGGCGTTCATATTGGTAAAGCCGTCCTTGGTCAGCTCGTTGGCAAGGCAGGTGCCAATGACCTGTGTGCCGTCCAAGCAGAGCACGGTATCCACGATGGTGCTGTGCTGGTAAGCGCTGACCAGCTCCTTTGCCACGGCCTTGGCCTCGGAAAGGCGGGCCTTTTGGGTGGTCACGTCGATGTAATAGTTGATGTGGCTGTGGCTGGTGGCAAAATGTCCCTTGGCCACCCGCAGGAACAGTTCGCTTTTGCTGGTGGGAAGCTTGACCATGTTGATCATTGTACAGCACTCCTTTTTTCACCGGGCGCAGCTGCGCCGCAAAATACAAAACAGCGCGGCGACCCATTTTGATCGCAGCGCTTATTTTTCTTCTCTGCTTCTTTATTGTACTGAAAAATGCCGCTGTGCACAAGACACAAACCTGACGAAAAACCTTGCTTTTTTACAGACATATCGCCGAAAACTTGGATGCAAAGGCCGCTGCCGCCCGGAATGCCGCACCGCAAAAGGGGCACAGCGGCAAGCCCGGCGCTACGGCAGGGGAGGAACACGCTTTTTTGCGCAACACGGAAAATTTTGCAAAAAGGGACTGGTATTTTTGCGGGTTTTGAGTATAATATAAGGGATAGTTCAAATTTGAAGTAAAAGGAGAATCACTTCCATGGCACAGGCAAAACAGGACATGGGTTCAGGCAGCGTAAAAAAGCTGATGCTGCAGCTCATGATCCCGGCGGTCGTTGCACAGGTGGTCAACCTGCTGTATAACATCGTGGACCGCATTTACATCGGACATATCGCCGGCATCGGCGCGGCAGCGCTGACCGGCGTGGGACTGTTCACCCCCATTCTTATGCTGCTGAACGCGTTCGCCATGCTGGTGGGCGCGGGCGGCGCACCCCGCACCGCCATTGCGCTGGGGCAGGGCGACAAGGAGCAGGCGGAGAAGATCATCTCCAACAGCTTTACCATGCTGCTGCTCTTTTCGGTGGTGCTGACCGTGGTGTTCTACGCCGGAGCACCCACCCTGCTGCGGCTGTTTGGCGCAAGCGATGCCACCCTGCCCTATGCGCTGGCGTACAGCCGCATCTACATTCTGGGCTCGGTGTTCGTGCTGCTGGTGCTGGGCATGAACCCCTTCATCACCACGCAGGGCTTTGCCAAGACCAGTATGCTTACCACCGTCATCGGTGCGGTCATCAACATTATTCTCGACCCCATCCTGATCTTTGGTCTGGGTCTGGGCGTGCGGGGCGCTGCCATTGCCACCGTGCTCAGTCAGGCGGTGGGCGCAGTGTGGATCCTGCACTTCCTCACCGGCAAAAAGACCATCCTGCGCCTGCGCAAGGACTGTATGCGCCCGGAAAAGAAGGTCATCCTGCCGGTGATGGCGCTGGGCATCTCCACCTTTGTGATGATGTCCACCGAGAGCCTGCTGTCCATCAGCTTCAGCTCCAGTCTGGCGCGGTACGGCGGCGATGTGGCTGTGGGTGCCATGACCGTCATCACCAGCGCTTCCCAGCTGTGCACCCTGCCCATTCAGGGCATCTGTCAGGGCGGTCAGCCGGTGATGAGCTTCAATTTCGGCGCGGGCAAAAAGCTCCGCGTCAAGGAGGCGTTCCGCTTCCAGCTGACCCTGTGCGGCTGCTACACCTGCCTGTTCTGGCTGCTCATGATGCTGGCGCCGGGGGCTGTGGCGGGCATCTTCACCTCGGATACGGCGCTGATCGACTACACCACATGGTCCATGCGCATCTACATGGCCGGTATCTTTGCCATGGGCTTCCAGATCGCCTGCCAGCAGAGCTTTATGGCGCTGGGTCAGGCCAAGGTCAGCTTGCTGCTGGCCTGTCTGCGCAAGATCATTTTGCTGATCCCGCTCATCTTCATTCTGCCGCACCTGCTGCCGAACCCGGTATTCGGCGTCTTTCTGGCAGAGCCGGTCAGCGATATTCTGGCCGCCACCATTACCACCATCACCTTCTTCTCCCGCTTCAACGGTATTCTGGAGCGTGGCGCTGCAAAGGTATAACGCATACGATTGGAATGCGCTCCGCTGCGCTCTGCGCATCATCAGCGGAAAAACTATTTTTAATAGAACAATGCCGGAGCGTCTGCGGACGCTCCGGCATTGTATTTTCACAGGAGGGGTCGTAATGACAAACGGCATTTGCGCCGCGCAATCCCAATTACTTTTCAGCTACTGCCGCCTCTGGCTCGCCCAGAGCCAGCACCTTCGTCAGCTCGGCCTGCACCTTGGCGTTGGTGGCATCGGTGACGGCCAGCACATCGGAATAGAACTTTTCCATCTCGTCGCGGGTGGAGAAGGTGGCCACATACATCTGGTTGCCCATGGCACCGGACAGTGCCTCGGGGATGCGGTCCACCATGCGCATGTTGTCCTGATACTTCTGCATCAGCTGCTCGTGGCTGTAAACGAAGCTCTTGCCGTCCCGGCGACCGACAAAGGCGCAATAGTAGTGCTCACCCACCGGCATATCGGTGCCGCCGAAGGCGATCATGTCCGCCCAGATCTTGTACACGTTGGTGGAACGGGCAAAGTCGATCATGTCCGGGGTAAAGCCGCCGCAGGGGCGCATGTTGACCTCCAGCGCCACGAGCTGGCCTTTTTTGCCCATGCTGGCCTGATCCTCGGTCATGCGGAAGAACTCGAAGTGGACAAAGCGGCTCTTCACCCCAAAGCTCTTGACGGCGGCACGGCCCGCGGCGCGGGTGTCCTCCGGCAGATCCTTGATGATGTAGTAGATGGAGTTGTCATCGTTGTTCACGATGTCCATGATGGACACGGGGCTTACGTTGCCCGCCTCAAAGATGGGGTTGCCGTGGGCGTCGATGATGGCATCGTAGCTGTTCACCTCGGCGCGGACGAACTCCTCCATGATGTAGGCCACATCCGGGTGTTCTTTCTCCTTGTAGGTCAGAAATGCCTCCAGTTCCTTGTCGGTGGAAAGGCGGTGGGTATCCGAAGCACCCACGCCGTTGTCCGGCTTGACCACCACCGGGTAGCCCACCTGCGCCACAAAAGCCTTGCAGCCTGCAAGGTCATCTACCATGTGGTAGCGGGCGGTGGCGATACCGGCCTTCTGATAGTACTCCTTCATCTTGCTCTTGTACTTGATGCGGGGCATATCAGAGGTCTGGAAGCCGCTGGTGATGTGGAAATCGGTGCGCAGGGCGGCATCCCGTTCCAGCCAGTATTCATTGTTGGACTCCAGCCAGTCGATGCGGCCATACTTGAAGGTGAAAAAGGCCACGGCGCGGTACACCTCGTCGTAGTTTTCCAGACTGTTCACCTTGTAGTACTCGTTCAGGCTTGCCTTCAGCTCCGGCTTCAGCTCCTCGTAGGGCTGGTCGCCGATGCCCAGCACGTTCAGGCCGTTGTTTTTTAGCTCCCGGCAGAACTGCCAGTAGTTCGTGGGGAAGTTGGGGGAGATAAAAATAAAGTTCTGCATAGTATTTGTTGATTCCTCTTTCCGTTACCTCTATGATTGCAATGCCCCTGCGGGGCGGGACAGACTTTAATATTGGGAAACAACGGCGCGTCCATGGACGCGCCGTTGTTTCGCTTTCACGGGATGGGTCACTGCTGGCCCAGAATGTAGGGCATATAGTACGCCACCTGCTTGTACCACCAGTTCCAGTCGTGGTTGACATCGTGACCCCACAGGTCTACCCAGATGGGGATATGCTTTGCTTCAAAGATGCGCTTGAGCAGCCATGTAGTGTCCGGCTGTTCCCAGTCGCCCTGACCGCAGCAGATGACCGCCTTCTGATTGCGGAACAGCTGCATATAGGGGTGATCCTCCGGGAAGTTCTTCAT
>ERZ507039.298-NODE-298-length-19804-cov-4.802825_pt1 | contig 19804 bp, 10 predicted proteins | sample MGYA00512872_ERZ507039 | MGnify/ENA metagenome assembly ERZ507039
CTCGCTGTTGGTCATATTCCCGGTTTTCAGATAGACCCTAATTGGAGTTCAGTATTACATCTGGCTTTTGATCGTGGAGATCAGAATATCTCCCGCCACGACCCGATCTTCCGCGGCGAAGCCTTCCGCAAAATTGTCGGAATAGAGCACCTGCGCGTTGGGGGGGAATTCATCATCCCCTTCCCAGACGAGAATCTGCATCCGATAGCCGCCGATCAGGTCGAACTGATAGCCCGCGTCTCCGTGCTTCATGGGCAGCGCCTGCATTTTTTCGCAGGCAGCCTTGAACGCTGGCAGCCGGGTGCCGAAGGTGAAGGCCGCACGGGTCAGCACACGGCCTGTGTAGGGCTTGATATACATCTCCCCCCATGGCATCTCCCGGAAGGTCTTCCACTGCCCCTGCCAGACCACATCTTTGCTTTCCAGCAGATAGCGCAGCAGAAACGTCTGGGAGGGCAGCGGCGGCAGCGCCCCGCCGTCCAGCGCGCGGATGGCATAGTCCGGGTGGGCAATGGCAAACGCCCTGCCCAGAAGACTGAGGGTGAAATCCTTCCCGTCCCAGCGAACGTCCGACAGCCTCGCCGTCACGGCGGCGGGATTCAAGTTGCGGAACAGCTCCGCATAATGGGCAAAGGGGGCTTCTTCTTTGTGGTTTTCTACTTGCATATTCCTTATTCCTTAATCGTGTAGTTCCAGAGGCAGGCCGTCGGGATCCCGGAAGAATACATAGTGCCCTCCGTTTGCCTTGTCCTCGTGAATCGGTTCCGTCTCGATGCCCTGTGCGTTCAGCCAGTCCCGAGCCGCCTGAATGTTCGTTACCCGGAAGGCCAAATGCCGTAGACCCAGAGCCTCTGGCAGAGTCAGCCGGGCAGGAGCGTCGGGCTTGATGAACAGCTCCAGTACCAAATTCCCCAGCCGCAGCATCCGCAGATAATCCCGCTGCTCCGGCCTCCAGACTTGGCTCTCCAGAGTGAACCCCAGCTTGTTGACATAAAAATCCAGGGTTCGGGCTTCCTCCGAAGCAATCACCGCCACATGGTGCATTCCCTCCAGCATGTTACGCCTCCTGAATGGAGTGGGGGAACAGCCGCTTGTCCGTATGGGGCAGGAAGCAGGCAGCTACAAAGGAATCCATGTAGCCGGGGTATGTGGAAAGCTCCAGATAGGTCATGTTCGCTGCCACTTCCGCCGTTTTTGCGGCGGCTTCGTCACTCATGACCATGGCGTAAGCGCCAGCCAGAGAGGAGTTGCCGATGTAGTGGAACTTTTCCAGCTCCACATCCGGGAACATGCCGATATTGACCGCGTTCTTCATGTTGATGCCGGAGCCGATGCCGCCTGCGACATAGACGTCCTCGATGGCTTCCACGGGCATATCCACGCTTTGCAGCAATGTTGCGATGGCGGAGAAGATCGCGCCCTTGGCACGAATGAAGTTGTCAATGTCCACTTCATTGATGGACACTTCCCGGCCGGTCTCGCTTTCGTTTTCAAAGGCAATAACGTAGCGGCCCATGCCGTGATGATCCCGGCGGACGCGCTCGCCCTCCCGGATGAACAGGCCCTTGGCGTTGACGATGCCGCAGCGGTACAGCTCGGAAATGATGTCGATGATGCCGCTGCCGCAGATGCCGACGGCCTTCTGATTCGCGTCGCCCACGATAGAAACGGTGGGTTCCATGGTCACTTTGTCTACGGTGCAGGCTTCGATGGCGCCGTCCGTGGCGCGCATACCGCAGGAAATGTCGCCGCCCTCAAAGGCGGGGCCGGCGGAGCAGGCGCAGCTCACAAGGAAGTCCCGGTTGCCGAACACGATCTCGCCGTTGGTGCCAAGGTCGATGAACAGGCTCAGCTCGTCGCTGTCCCAGATGCCGGAAGCCAGCGTACCGGCGGTGATGTCGCCGCCCACGTAGGAACCGATGTTGGGGGCGATGAGTACCGGCGCGAGGGGATTGGCGGGAATCTTCAAGTCCTGCGCCAGCAGTCCGTTCCAGAGGAAGAAGCTGGGGATGTACGGGTCCATGCGGACGCTCTGGGCATCCACGCCCACCAGCAGGTGGTTCATGGTGGTATTCGCGCCCACGCTCATGCGCAGAATGGACGGGCATGTGACCCCCGCGGACTTGCACAGATTGGCAATGATGGGGTTCAGAGTCTCTTTCAGGATGGCGTCCTGAAGCTTTTTCCTGCCGCCGGGCTTGCCCTGCTCGATGATACGGTTGATGACGTCCGCGCCGTAACGGATCTGGCCGTTGCCGGAGGAGCCCTTCGCCAGAATTTTGCCCGTGGTCAGATCGGTCAGCACCATGGTGACCGTGGTAGTGCCGATATCGATGGCGCAGCCGACGATGGCAGTGTCCTCCGGGGCGCAAACTTCCATACAGCGGAAGGTATCGCCCAGAAGTTCGCCCTTCACGCACACGTGGAAGCTGTTTTCCCGCAGAACGTGGGCCAGCTTCACCATGACGCAGAAGGGAATCTCCACCTTCTCTACGCCCAGCGCTTCCTCAAGCGCCCATGTCAGGCGCTCGTTGTCGGGCATGGTGTCGTCCAGACTTGGCTCGGCCATGGTCACGACCACTGCCCGGAACCGATTGGTAAAGTGAATGCCGCTCTGCTTCAGCTGGCTCTGGCAGGCGTCAAAAATGGCGACCTCCTGGGGACTGCTCAGGTCGGCGGTCTTCATCCGGGACTGGTAGGCGCTGGCGATGTCCGGAACGAACACGGTGCAGTTGCCGACGACCTTCGAGCTGCAGCTCAGGCGCCAGCCTTCGGCATATTCTTCGTCGGAAATATGGCGGCTGGGGTAGGATTCCAACTCTCCCTCCACCAGCTTGATGCGGCACTTGCCACAGGAACCGTTGCCGGAGCAGGGAGCGTCGATTGCCACATTGGCACGGCGAGCCAGCTCCAGAAGGTTATCGCCGACGTTGCAATCGACGGTAACGGGCTTGCCGCCTTCGATTTGAAATACGACTTTTGGCATAAGGATAACACCTTTCTTTTTGGGCGAGGCCCTGCCATCCGGCAAAAAAATTGCCAAAACTCCCGGACGGAATGATAGCGCCGCCTGAAATTTTATTCTCTTTTCAAGTATAACATAGCTCCCCGCAATTGTCCAGCGAAATCAGTATTTTTTTACCTATATTAAATTTGATACTATTTCCTGATTAAAATCTTTGATTTTAATCAGGAAGGCATCGCCTAATGGCGCTGCCGGTTTTGTGATTTATAAGGAAAGAAATCACAAAACAAGTCTCATATGAACTTCATGCCCTTCTGGCAATTAAAATCTTTTTTAAAGATTTTAATTGAAGTTCAGTATGATATGGCTCATCACCCCGGCGTCATAACCTGACCGAACACATGTGCTCCTCAATAGGGGGTGTCATTGCAAGCCAATGCCGCAGCACTGGTGTGGCGATCCGTCCCCCAAAGGCTCTCCTCGTTCAGTAGGGGAAGCCACAAAAAACTACGCCCGGGAAGTTTCCTTCCCGGGCGCAATCTCAATTTCATTACATCAGAGGCTCCATGCCCAGCACCGGGTGACCCTTCTCGGTCAGCCAGTTCAGCAGTTCCTCGCAGTCGGTAGTAACGGTCTCGTCGGCAACCATGTCGGTGAAGTTGTCAATGCCGTACAGTTCCTTGGCCGTCTTGTTCAGACGCTCGGCAACGTCGTCCTTCAGCTCCTTGGGCATCCAGACAATGCGCTCGATGCCGCCCTCAGCAGCGATGAACTTCTTGGAGGAGATGAAGTGACGGCCGTGACCCATGTAGCCGGGGGTCTGGACGCCGCCGCCGGTGCAGGAGGCCAGCTCGCCAAAGGTCATACCGGCAGGGGTCATGCCCTTGTATTCCCGGTTCACAACGATGAAGCCGTTGGACATCGGCTCAATGCCGCAGATGCACTCGAAGCAGCCGCAGGAGGTCATCGGGTCCTCCAGAATGGAGTACAGGGTGACGTTCTCAACAGCGCCGTGGGTCGCGTCGGAGATCGCCTTGTTGACGGACTGGAAGCGGCCGGTGCGCTCGTCCTCGCAGCCTTCCTTGAAGATGGGCTGGCAGGGGCCGTTGGGGTTCAGCTCGTAAGTGGCCTTGGCATCCAGCCAGGACACAGCGCCGCACAGACCCAGACGCTCGGGGGTGACCACGCAGCAGTGGGCGGGGGCGAAGGACTGACACATGATGCAGGTGAAGTAACGGTCAACGGCCTCGTCGGTCATGGACGCCAGACGGTCGTCGCGCTGGTTGTACCGGGGCATAGCCACCTCGTCGCGGAACTTCTCCGCCTCGGCGGCGTCGGTGATCAGGGTGATCTGGCACTTGTCCACAACGGCGTCAAACTCGTCCATGATCATGACGTACAGAACTTCGGCGAAGTCCTTCAGACGCAGACCGGCGTCGTAGGCCGCGTTGCTGACACGGATACGAACCTGATTGCGCTGGCCGGTGTGCATGACGCCTTCCATGTAGTTGAACCATGCGTGGAACTTCCGCTCGATAACGGACTCAAAGTCCACCTGCATCTTCTTACCGGCCACCTCAACGTAGGTCGCCAGAGCCAGATCCTTGGCCTGATCGAAGTCGGGGCCGACGATGGTGATCTTGTGATCCTCGATTTCATTCAGTTCCCGCATCACCACCAGCTCGGCAGTGGGGTTCTTGGCGGACCAGATCTCGTTGTGCATATCGGCCTTACGGATGATCTCGCCCTCGAAGGCGGCGGCGAAGGCCACGGGGATGGGCAGTTCCTTCACCTTGATCTTGATGTTCCGCAGTTCCAGAGACTTCTTCACGGTCTCGGCGTGGTCGCATACGGACTCCAGAGCGCCGGGAACCTGATTCTCGCCCAGATCGATGTCCACAACCACGGGGAAGCCCAGAGCGATGGCGCCCGCACCGGCGGAAACCACCACGGAGTCAATGGCGCCGAAGGTATTGACGAAGGCGGGGACACGGTTCTTGGTGTAGTCCAGCAGAGCGGCCAGATTGCCGGGCTGAACGTTGCCGAAAATCAGTGCGGCACGGATGGCCACGGTAACAACATGGATGACGGAGGTCACGTCGTGTCCCAGAGGAATGACACGCAGCTCCAGACCCATCTTGACGCCGCCCTCGGCGCACTGCTCGATGACGTCGCCCACCATGAAGGTCATGATGCCCTTGCTCTGGTAGTCCTTGACCACCTTAACAACGTCCTCGGCATTGTCCGCCTTGCCCAGCACAACGGCCACGCCGGGGATATCGCCGGTGACCAGCGGCACGCCCAGAGAACGGATGATGGGGTCGGGAACGAAGCCGATGCCGGACTCGTTTTCGTAGGGGTTGGCACCGTCGACGTATTTCAGTCCCTCAAGAATTTCCGCGCCGACAGCGGTAGCAAGGCCGGCGTTCAGCGCCTGACCCAGATCCTCCTGATTGGTGATCAGGCTCTTGAGCACGCCCACGCAGGCGGGCAGGTCGCCCAGGGTCTTGACCTTTACGCCGGTAGCAGCGTAAATGGTGGGGAAAAAGTATGCGGTATCGGGGAAGGCAATCTCCTTGTCTGCGCCGTACTTGGCAATGGCGTCGTTTACGGCACCTTCGGTCAGTCCCGCAACGGCATTGGAACCGCCATAAATGAGATCGGTTAATACGCTCATGTAAATTCCTCCCAATTTTTTGAATCCTGAAGATAATATATATTAAGCCCGAAGGCTGAATATACCAGTTCGGTTTCCGGCACCACGCCGGGGCTTTCAAATGCAGCAAATTCTTCCAAAGCAGAAAAAGCAAACTGGCTGGGAGGGAGGTTCCCTCCCAGCCATGTAGTGCATGGGAAAACTGTCAGTCACATTACCCGGCCAGCCAAATGCCGACCTTCTGGGGTTTATTGTCTTCCGGCACCTTAATCAACAGACTCGAAAGCAGTCCGTCAACCACCCGATGCCGTTAACACCCTCAATCTCCCCCACTCAGCACGGACAACCGTCGCACAACCGGTCGAGGGGCCCAAAGGATGTTCGACCACCACCAGTCTCCGTAACGTCACTGGCCGCCCGCCCTGCGGGCGCGGGCTTAGAGGTCGAGGTAGGAGTCGGAGTAGAGGACGTGGTTCTTGAAGATGTCGCAGGACTTGATGGTCTCCATCAGGCGCAGGTCGCAGGGGTTGACGATGGCGGAGGTCAGACCCTGCATCATCGCCATGGCGACCAGAGCGGAGTCCATGATGGGACGCAGCGTCTTGGGCGCGCCGTTGGAGTTGTTGGACAGACCGCCGGTGGACTTCAGGCCTTCCGATGCGAACATCTTGATGGCTTCCAGAACTTCCATCTGCTTGTCCTGCATACCCTTGACGACCAGGAACAGGGGGTCGAACCACAGGTCGGTGGCATCCATGCCCAGACTCATGCCGCGCTCCAGCATGTTGTGGCAGTGCTTCATGCGCTCTTCGTTGTCCTTAGCGATACCATCGGCAGAGCAGAGGGCAATACAGATGGCGTCGTTGGCAGCAGCCAGATCAATGTTGGAAATACGGGAACCGGCGTCGGCGGAGTTGACGATGGGCTTGCCGTTGGTGCGGTTGTAAACCTTGATACCGGCCTCGATAGCCCGCTTGTTGGCGGTGTCCAGTGCCAGAGGAACATTGTTGAAGTTCTCCTGCAGCAGCTTGACAGCCCACATCATGCGCTCGGGACCGTCCTTCTCAGCAGGTCCGATGTTGACGTCCAGATAGGTGGCGCCGGCAGCGATCTGCTCGGCAGCACGCTTCAGGATGGGCTCGGGGTCACGCTCGTCCATAGCCTTGCGGACAGAGGGCGCGATGCAGTGGATACGCTCGCCGATGGTGACGAAGGTCTGGGATTCGGGGTTGTAGCCCTTGTACTTGACGCCCATGTCCACGACCTTGATCTCGGGGACCTTGGTCGCCAGCAGCTCGTCGAAGGACAGCTCCTTGACTTCCACGGTGGTGGCAGCCTTGGCGGCGTTCTCGGCGGCGGCAGCCTTGGCGGCGGCCTCGTATTCCTTGTCCTTCATGTACTTGGGCAGCTGAACCGCCTCGGTGGGGCCGACAACGACGTTCCAGCCGGGCAGCTTCTCCTGAATCTCGCCCTTCATAACGGCAACCTTGCCGGGGATAATCAGGGTGCGGTTCTTGATCTTGTTCTCGATGTCCAGTGTCTCGAAGGTCTTCTTGACGGTGGAGGAGGAGAACTTACCGGCGGCCCACGCGGTCAGAACGGACATGCCGGAAGCGTCGGTGATGATCAGGTTCACGGGCTGGTTGGAACGCTCCAACTCGCCGGAAACCAGGAAGTAGGTCAGAGCGAAGTCCACGGTCAGGGCGCAGGGGCTGTTCTCGTCGGCGCCGTTCAGCGGATAGATCTTGCTCTCCACCTTCATGGGCTTCTGAGGATCGGTGAAGATGTTCTGACGCAGGCCGTACAGAGGCAGCGCCTGCGCGTAGGTCATGTGCTCCATGACGATGATGGAGCCGTACTTCTCGGTGAACATGGAAGCGTAGGCGGTCTGCAGATGGTCATCGCCGCTGGCGATGCGGCCTACGTTGACGATGGAGGGATAGCCGAAGCTGCGGTCGCCATCCTTGATGGCAGTGCGGCGCACCAGAACGGCGTTGGCCAGCGTCTCCTTGGCGGTCTTGCCGGTGACGTCCAGCACCAGGTTCTTGTTGCCGGCGGCTTCCAGCTTCTTCACGGTGTCGTACAGGTCGGAGATGGTGTCGGCGTGAACGCCCAGAACAACACCGGCCTCCTTGGCGACAGCGTTCATAGCCTCATAGTTTTCAGGGGTAGCGCCGTCGAGAATGACGTTCTTGCCCGCGACTGCCAGAGCAGCCTTGGCGCACTCCACATCCCAGCACTCCAGAATCAGGTCACGGCCGGTAGCAGCGGCCTTCTTGACCAGCTCCGCGTAGACAGCGGGATCGGACTGCTTGTTGGCGACGAAAACGAACTCAACGTACATTCTCTCGCCGATACGCTCGTAGTCAACCTTCTGCAGGTCGGCCAGCTTCTTGTCGGCTTCCTCAGCGGACATGCAGGTGCAGACGGAAACTGCGTACAGGTTCTTGTTGACCAGAGTCTTCTCGTGACGGAAGAGGACAGTCTCGCCGCCCAGCTTGTGATTGCCGACGGTGATGGTCTTCATAGGAGGCGCGGTCTGCTCGTTGAGCATCGCCTTCGCGTCGTCAGAGAAGTAGGGGCACTTGTCGATGGACACAGCGCCCTGCGCCACCTTCATGCAGAATGCCATACAGGTGGGGCTGCCGCACTCCTTACAGTTCTTCTTAGGAGACAGCTTAAAAATGTCAAGACCTTTCAAAGCCATTGTATGTATCCTCCTTCCGATTACACGAGATCCGTGATGAACTTCTTGATGGTGGCAACGGCTGCGGGATGACGCATGATGACAGCGTCAGCGCCGCCGGTCAGGTTGGCAGCGGCGGTGGAGACTTCCATCCCGATCGCGCGCTCTTCCCGGCTGCCCCATTCGGGCTCATCTTCTTCGGAAGCGGTGGATTCCTTCACGGCCCAGGCGTCGGGAGACACGGGGGACATGATGGGCATCTGCAGGTCGGCATCGGACTGCGCCAGAGCGGCCAGACGGACACGGTCCAGAGTGGAGGCCACGTACTCGAAGCCGTAGCCCACGGCGGCGGTGCCGATGTTCATGACGATGTTCTCAGGGTTGATGGAGAGGCCCTTGAGCATGATGTTCAGCTGCTTGGCGAGGTTGATGTCGTCAGCGGTCTCAGCGCCCACCTTCTGGCCGTAAGCCAGAGCGACGGAAGCACCGACGGTCTTGTAGTCCTCGTTCCGGGCGGACAGAACCAGAATGTTCTTGCCCTGCAGCGCCTCAGCGATCTTGCTGAACAGCTCGCCGTCCTTCTCGATGTTCTTGCAGCCCATGACCACGATGGGCATGGTGGTCGCCTCGGCGACAGTCTTGGCGTCGGCCACACAGTCGGCAACGGAGCGGTTGGCGCCGTTGGGGTCTGCGGACTCGAAGTGCAGGCACAGGAAATCCGCGCCGGGCATGGTCTCTGCCTTCTTCGCAAAATCGACCATAGTGGTGCAGCCGGCGTAGAACTCCTTCAGAGCGGGAGCATCCCACTGTGTTGCCAGATCGGAAATTTCAATACCGATCTTGGGCGCGTGTTCGATGGCAGCATCGAAGGTGTAAAACGGCATCACGTTCTGACCGCCGATGACGATTGCCTTGTCACCGGTGCCCAGCGTCACGGCATTGATCTTGCCGCTGAAGGGTGCCGTTTTAGGAGTGAAAGCCATAATTTGTAATCCCCCTTGATATATTTTCCACACGCGGGGCGGAAACCGCCCGGCGCAATTATGGATGTGTTTCTGCCGCGGAATGCCGCCCGGCATCCAGCGGTTTTACCGGCTTACAGGCCGATAGACTGCATAATTCCCCGCAGCGCGACCTTCATGGGGTCGCTGTCCGGGAGCTTCGCGGACGGATTGCCGTCGCAGTCGCAGCGGTAGACCGCCTCGTCGTGAGGCAGAACGCCGAAGAGCTTGAGACCGTGCTTTTCGATCTCGGCACGGACGCCGTCGTCCAGCTTTCCGTCCGGCGCGCGGTTGATGATAAGGCCCATCTGTCCGGGGTTTAAGCCCATCTCGTCGATCATTTCGGCGATTCTCGCCACGGCCTGAACGCCCCGGCGGGAGCAGTCGGAGATCAGAAGCATGGTGTCCACGTGGGGAAGCGTCCCCCGGGCGATATGCTCCAGCCCCGCCTCGTTGTCCATGACCACGTAGGAATAGTTGGGCAGATACTTGCCAAGCTGAGATTGCAGCACGCCGTTGACATAGCAGTAGCAGCCCTTGCCCTGGGTGCGTCCCATGACCAGCATGTCGAAATCGTCGTCCTCGATCAGGGCGTCGCCGAACTTCATTTCCGCGTAGTCCGCCTTGGTCATGCCCTTGGGAATGGTGCCTTTCAGCTCTGCCTGTGCCATTTCCTCCCGGATCTGGCCGAGAGAGGTCTCCACCTCCACGCCCAGAACTTCGTTCAGGTTGGAATTGGCGTCGGCGTCCACCACAAGGACGGGGCCGCGCTTCTTTGCGCACAGGTAGTCGATAATCATGCCGCAGGTAGTGGTTTTGCCCACACCACCCTTTCCGGCAACGGCAATGGTATGAGGTGCCATAGTCTGGTTCTCCTTAAAAGTGATTTTGCGTAACGCTGGTTCGGAGCGCAGCCCCTCCCGCGTTTTCTCCCTTCCGGCGAAAGCGGAAAAGGAGCTGCCGACAGGTCGGAATTTCGTCCATACAGGCCGCGTCACCACGCGCACTCATGGCTCGGGAGCCGTTTTTGACTGCGGATGGTGACTTTGCCCTACGGGCGCACTTCGCCCATATCGGTACTAACTTATCGTATCACATATGCCATCTAAATTCAACCCATAATTTGCGAAATTTTTTCAGAAAACTTGCCCAACTGTCATTTATCCGACGGCCGCAAGTGGATATTTTTGTCACACCGGCGTGAACACGTACTTCTGGATCAGCCCGTCCACCACCGCATGGATGGTCACGCTGCCGCCCGCGCCTTTTTCCGTGGAAAATTCCACGGTTTTTCCCTTCAGGCGGCCCCGCAGATATTCCTCCGGGTCGTCGCATTCCACCTCTTCAAAGAAGACGTCCCGCATCTGGTTGTTGCGGCAAAGGTTCTTGATCTCGTAAACCAGCTCATATTCTGCCATAAGCGCTTCTCCTTACAAATCACGGCTCTGCCCGGCATTTTGCCGGGCTGTCCTTTTTCCCTAATATAGCACATCTGGTGCTTTTCCTCAACCGGGATTCCCTTTTCCGACAAAAAAAGGTTGCTTTTTTCCGGCGGCTCTGCTATAATGCACCTGTACGCAGGATTCGTACATCGGTAGTACAACAGCTTCCCAAGCTGTGAAGGCGGGTTCGACTCCCGTATCCTGCTCCAAAAATAGCAGCACGCCCTGCCTTGATTGGCAGGGCGTGCTGCTTTATTTATTGTACATAGCTTGCAGAACTCCGACACGCTCAGGGCAACACCGCAATGGGGACACGGTTCCCTTACTTGCGGAAAGGAATCGAGCTTCCGGATTGTGACATATCCTCTCGCGAAGAAGATACTGTCAAATTACAGAGAAATTGAGGCGCCTTGTGTAAAAGGGTGGGGAATATTGCTTGTTACAGGGTATTGACGAATCCGGTAAAATACACTATACTAGTCTTAAAAGATATCACTGCTTTGGTAAAACTGCTCATTCCCGGCTTTCCCTTTCGCAGTTTTCAGTAGCTGACACTGCGGGTGAGCCTTTTCTCTTCTCTAAATCCGGGCATTTCCGATACATCCTCCAGAATCTCCTGCGCAGAAGCGCACGGATGGCAGAAATGCTTCGTCTTATTTCCGGAGTTGGGGAATAATTAACAAAAATAAAGCTGAAAATTCGTTAATTCTGACACACAATATTCGACGATCAATGGTTGCATTTACGTGTTAAACGTGATATCATCTGTATTAAGAGGTTGGAAACGATTCCAATTCCCGTATATCACCGGGAATCAGGTCTTTTAGCTACATTGTGGGAAGGATGGGCAGGAAAATGACCGCTGCTTTTTTCTGCTTTCAGCCGTAAGCGCAGATTGGAGGGAAGTCGGATGACGGATAAGGAACTGAGACGGTTAAGCCGGAGCGAGCTGCTGGAAATGCTGATTGCGCAGACGGAAGAAAACCGTCAATTGAAAATCAGGCTGGAGCGTGCGGAGGCGCAGCTCCGGGATCGCAGAATAGCGGTTGAAAAAGCCGGTTCCCTTGCGGAGGCGGCGCTGCAGCTGAACCGTGTATTTGAGGCCGCGGACAAAGCCGCGCAGCAATATCTGGAAAACGTGCGTCTTATGTCGGAAAAGGGAAGCGGAGAGTTATGAAGTCGAAATCGTGGAAATCTCCCGAGCCGCCGACTCTGGAACAGCTGGAGGCGGAGCTTGGCAGAGAAAAATACAAACGGCGGTATAAACGCGTTCTTCGCAGCACCGTCTATACGCTTGTGGTTGTTGCGGCTGTAGCCGTGCTGGTGGCTACCATCTGGATGCCCGTGCTGCAGATCTACGGGTCTTCCATGACGCCCACGCTGAATGAGGGGGATATTGTCCTCTCCGTCAAGGGCTCGGGCTTTGAACCCGGCGACCTGGTGGCGTTCTACCTGGGAAACAAGATCCTGGTGAAGCGCTGTATTGCCGGCCCCGGCCAATGGGTGGATATCGACGAAAACGGAAATGTATCCGTGGACGGAAGGCTGCTGGAGGAACCGTACCTGACGGAGAAAGCGCTTGGAGAATGTGACATTGCGCTGCCTTATCAGGTGCCGGATAACCGTTACTTCTGTGTGGGCGATCACCGTTCCACCTCGGTGGATTCCCGCAGTACCGCGGTCGGCTGCATTTCCGATGAGCAAATCGTCGGAAGGATCGTATTCCGGGTCTGGCCTCTGCCGGACTTCGGCGCATTGAGATAGGAAGGATGGTGAAGGGATATATGAAGTATGATGTTCTGCGGGATGCGGAAAAATACACGAAGGTGCATAAGAGGAAGCGCCTCCGGCATCGGGTAGTGACCGTGCTTGCCGGTGTGGTGGTATTCTGTACCACCTATGCGCTGATTCTGCCGGCGATCACACTGGAAAAGCAATGTGACATCCCGGAGCACACCCACACGGACGCCTGCTATGCGCAGGTGACGTCGGTTGAGAAAAGGGTTCCCGTGTGCAGCGCGGAGACGCTGGAAATTCATCGGCACACGGCGGACTGCTATGATGCCGACGGAAATCCAAGGTGCGGGTATGCCGATTTTGTGGTTCACAGCCATGATTCCCGCTGCTACGACGAAAAGGGAAGCCTCTGGTGTCCGCTTCCCGAGATTAAGGCACACCGGCACACTGCCGACTGCTATGCCCTGCCGGAAGAACATACCCACGCGGAGGGCTGCTATACGTCGGTGCGGGGCAATCTGGTCTGCGGGGAGCATGTCCATACGGATGCCTGCTACACGGAGACTGCCGTGCTTACCTGCGGCCTGGAAGAATCCGAGGAACACCGGCATGACGAGAGCTGCTATGAGACGTCCCGGGAACTGACCTGCGGAATCGACAGCGACCATAGTCATACCGATGCCTGCTATGAATGGGAGCAGGTTCTGAGCTGCGACCTGCCCACGGAGCCGGCGGAAGACGCTCAGCCGGTGCTGGTCTGCACGAAACCGGAGATCGTCCTCCACCGTCACACGCCCGACTGCTTTGACGCTGACGGCAAACTGATATGCGGACAGACCCAGGTTCTGGAGCATCGGCACTCCGACGCCTGCTTTGAGACGGTGGCGGAGCCGGTGGACACCGGGACGCTGACCTGCACCGATACGGCGCACGTGCATACCGCCCGGTGCTACGGCACCTGGGAACTGGTCTGCGGACAGGAAGAACACACCCACAGCGAGGCTTGCAAGCCGGAAGAAACGGTGTTCTGCGGCAAGGACGCCCATACCCACGGGGAAGCCTGCCGGGACGAAAACGGGGAGCTGGTCTGCGGGACGGAGGAGCACACCCACAGTCTTGCCTGTTACGCAGACCCCGACGCGGACGTGGAGACGGCGGAGCTATGGGAGCAGACCTTCGCAGGGGTGACGCTGACCGGGAATTGGCGGCAGGATACCCTTGCCATCGCCGAAACCCAGCTGGGCTATGCCGAGAGTACGAAAAACTACGTTGTCGCGGAGGACGGCGAAACGGTTAAGGGCTACACCCGCTATGGCGCGTGGTGCGGGGAGCCTTACGGCGACTGGAACGTCATGTTCCTGACCTTCTGCCTGCACTACGCCGGGGTGGAGGGCGTCCCGTCGGACAGAGACTGCGGCGGCTGGGTCACGTCCTGGGCGGACGCCTTTGAACCGGCACAGTCCCACACCCCGGCGGTTGGAGATCTGGTGCTCTTTGACCGGGACGGGGACGGCACGGCCGACCGGGCGGGTCTGGTGGCGCAGATCACGGATTCCGGCTTCGCCGCCATGGAAGGCGACGCGGAGGACGCGGTGCGTCTGCTGACCTATGGGGCGGACGACCCCGGGATTCTGGGCTATATCAACCTGCCGGAGGGGCCGAAGGAATTTACCCTGACGGCGCAGACCGAAAACGGCATCACCGTGACCATCACCGGCGAGAGTGCCTCCCTGCCCTATCCGGCAAGGGAAATCACGGTAACGGTGACCGAGGTGACGGACGGAGAGCGTCAGGCGATTCGCGATCAGATTCTGGGAGAAGAACAGGCCGAACCGGAGCGGAGCTACCTGCTGGACATCACCCTGTGGCACGGAGAGGAAGAGATCGAGCCAACCGGCTCCGTGACCGTGACCTTCAGCGGCATTGACACGGAGGGGCTTTACCCCAAGGTCTACCACATTGATACGAATGCCCAGACCGCCACGGACATGGAAACGAAAACCGGAGAGAACGGCGACGTGACGGTAGACACGAATCACTTCTCTTTCTATGATTTACGGCTTCTGACCTTCCAAGATCTGTCCGGCTATATCGGGGATAAGTTCTCCGAGGGCGGCAACTTTAAGCTGACCGGCGATGCCTGGACGGCGGATAACGGCAGTAGCGCGAATTTGAGCATTTCGAAGGACACTACCATCGATTTGAACGGGCATACCCTGAAGATCAGCAAGGCCAGTCAGTACTTTGATGTGCACAACGGTGCGAAGCTCACCATTGTGGACTCGCAAGCACCTCAGGAGACTGTGACCACGGGCGGCGACAAGCTTTACGGCAATACAGCAAGCCTGAGTGAAGACAATTCTACCCTGACGTATTACATCACAGAATCCACACCCACCGGCACCGGCACCAAGGAAACACTGAAAAGGCATGAAGTCCCCCTCACCGGCGCAGGAAAGCTTCTGTGTGGGGAGGATTCTGAACAGGCGATTCTGGTCAAGGGTACATTGGAACTACAGAGCGGTGTACTCCAAAACACCGGCGGCAAACATATAGTCACCGTGGACGGCGGAACGCTGAACGTAAATGGCGGCTATATTGTGGGCGGCGGCAGTAACGGCACGCCCGGCGGCGGTATTTACGTTGACAACGGAACGCTGAACATCTCAGGCGGTGTCATTGCGGCCAACCGTGGCAGTTCCGGCGGCGGTATCTTCTTTCAAAACGGAACGCTGAACATCTCCGGCGGTGCGGTGACGGGCAACGAGGTCATCAACGGACATTCGGACAACGGCGGCGGTATCTACGTCAACAGCGGAACGCTGAACCTGTCCGGCGGCTACGTGACCAACAACTATAAGGCATGCGACTGCAACGACTGCCAGGGCGATGTCAACAACACCCACGGCGGCGGCGGCATCGCCCTGGCGAACAGTTCCGTTATGAACATGACCGGCGGCTATGTCACCGGCAACTATTCCGGTCTGGCAGGCGGCGGCATTTACGCGGGCTTCTTTGGCCACAATGTCCGCTTTACCATGAGCGGCGGAACCATTGCCGGCAACTGCGCCGAACTGGGCGAGGGCGGCGGTCTTCGTATCGCCGGCGGTACCAACGGCGTGATTCAGGCAACGAACAAGGTATACATTACCAATAACAAAACGAATTCCAACAATGACTGGGGCGGCGGCGGCATTTTCGTTCAGGAAAAAGGCAACCTGTCGATCGTCAACTCCCTGATCACAAACAACAGTGCGGGCGGCTTTGGCGGCGGCGTGGGTGCCTGTCCTACGGGTGAAACCCTGATCGTCAATAAAGACGGTGCGGCTATTTATGGGAACGAGGCTTCCGGCACAAATATGTCCGGCGGCGGCAACAACAAAACCTATGATTCCACTTTGGCGCTAAATAGCACAGTTTTTATGAGCAAGGGCTATGCGGATTACTTCTGTGTCCGCAAAAAAGAGGGTGCAAACGCCCCTATTTCCCTTGTCACCGGTCTGATGGCGGGCGGCGGCGCGGCGAACTGGACGGGAAGCTGCGACGAGCAGCCCGTCAGTATCGGCCCGAGCGGCTACGCGGCCGCGAAATATCTGTTCGGATTGGATGCGCACCCGGATGGTGCCGCCAAGAGCCAGGCAGTCAATGCCGCGAAGGTCATTATCACCGGCAACCATTCCAACATCCACGGCGGCGGCATCATGACCAACGGCGGTCTGATTCTTGGCAGGAAAGAGGAAATTGTGACAGCCACCCCTGCGCTGGACATTACCGGCACCAAAGCCCTGCTTAAGGACGGCGCAGCGCAGGAGAGCGGACGGGACTTCCACTTCCTGCTGAAAAACAGCGCAGGAGAGGAAGTCGGCACGGCAACAGCCGATGCTGCTACCGGGCAATTCACGATTTCGCCCAACGTGCAGTATACCCAGGCCGGAACCTATACCTACACGCTCAGCGAGGTCAACGACAACCGCCCCGGCATCACCTACGATACGAACGTACATACAATCCAGGTGACAATTGAGGAGAAAACCGTTTCCCTTTTGGGCGTGACGTTCAAAAGCTACAATGTATCCTCCGTTACGCTGGACGGCAGCGAAAGCGGCGGTTCCTCCGGCTCCGGAGGGGATTCCCAGACGGGTACCTTCAGGGTTCGCTATCAGAACGGGAATAACTGGGACATCGTGAACGTGTACGTTTGGGATGCTGATAGAAACAAGATAGTTGGCGAGTGGCCCGGTCAACCCATGACAAAGGATACGGATGGCACGTACTATTACGACCTTTCTGTTAACGGAACGGGTAAATACAACTACATCTTCAGCAATAATGGGAATACGCAAACACCGGATATTGATAATATCCCTTACGCACCGGGAAAAGAAGTGGTGTTCGATGTTGTTGGTAAGGTAGTATCAAACACCGCTGGCGGCTCTTCGGGGTCGGGCGATGCGGTTGGGCATGGGAGCAATTCGGACGGGTCTTACACCCTGACCATCCCGGGAGACGCCTTTACCAACATCATGACGACCCAGCTGAATCTGCAAATCACGAAGACGGACAGCGTGGACACCAAAAAAACGCTGGAAGGCGCAAAGTTCACCCTGAAAGAACAGGGGACAGAGAACTCTATGGAGGTCACCACCGATAAAGACGGCATCGCGCTCTTTTCCGGCATCCGGCGCAATACCACCTATGATCTGCGTGAGACACAGGCGCCGTCAAATTACATGACGGCAGGACCCTGGATTCTGGAGGTCAGGGACGAAGACGCGACGCTTTACCCGGCCACGGAGAACCCGGACGGAACGTTGGACAAGGCCAGCAACACCGGAACGGCTTTGACCGTTACCACCGGCACCGACTCCAAGGTGTTGGAGCTTCCCATTCAGGACACCCTTTGGGGCTATGAGCTTCCCGACACCGGCGGAGCCGGAACAACCTCTTATACCGCAGGCGGCCTGGCGCTGATCTTCGGCGCGGCGACCCTGTTGTATAGCCATTGCAGGCGTCGAAAGGAGGATGAGGCATCTTCCTGATACGCGGAAAGCCACCATTCCAATTCAAAATTACGATGAAAGAAGGAGCACAAAAAATGAAATGCACAAGAAAACTCGCCAGTCTCCTGCTGGCACTGGTCATGGTCTTCGCCCTGGCCACCACAGCCTTTGCCTCTGAAACAGTAACCCCCCCCACCACCGGCACCATTACCGTTGCGAATCCCGTTGCAAATCAGGAGTACAAAGCCTACAAGATTTTTGATGTGGTCTATGATGCGGCTAAGGAACACTATTCTTACACCATTGACAGCACCAGCGAATGGTTCAACACTGTCAGTGCCTATGCTACAGGGGCGCATGGCCTGACGCTGACCCAGGTCAACGGTGGTGATACTTATGTCGTTACTACCGGCAACGGCTTCAGCGCGCCCGACTTTGCCGTGGCGTTGAAGGCGGCTGTCGATGGTATGACCGGACTGCAACTGTCCGGAGACGCTAACTCTGTCTCTGTTTCCAACCTCGACCTGGGCTACTACTTCGTCGCCAGTTCCACCGGCGCACTGTGCAACCTGACCACCACCAACCCGACTGTCACCATCCACGATAAGAACGACATGCCCTTTGAGAAGACCGATAATAAGGTTAGCGCCGATGTGGGCGAGACGGTCAACTACACCATTACCGGCAAGGTACCCGATACCATGGGATTTGAAACCTATACTTACGAAATCGCCGATACCATGAGCGAGGGATTGACCTTTAACCGGAACAGCCTTGCGGTAAAGGTTGGAAGTGCTGATGTGACCGCTGACACCGACAAGTGCACGATCGCCTATGATGCTGAAACCGCTCCTAATACGTTCAAGGTGACCATTCTTGTCAAGAATTGCACTGTTGGCGATGCCATCACAGTTACTTATACGGCTACCGTCAATGAAAAGGCAATTGCGGTGGTCTCGAAGAACGAGGCAAAATTGACCTACAGCAACGATCCTACCGATTCGACCCATACGACCACCACGCCCGCGCAGAAGCAAGAGGTCTACAGCTCCAAGATCGTTATCGACAAGTTTGAGTCCGGCAGCAAAACCACCAAGCTGCCTAACGCGAAGTTTGTCCTGTACAAGGAAGTAACCACTGATGCTGGAACCTCTCTCGTGTACTACAAGTGGAATACCGATAAGAAGGTCGAATGGGTTGCAGACAAGAATGCTGCCACTGTCATGACAACCAACGCTCAGGGCGAAGCCACCTTCGGCGGCCTTGCCGACGGCACCTACCACCTGGTAGAAACCGAGGCTCCCGCCGGCTACAATCCGCTGACTGCGCCTGTTGAAGTTAAGGTAGCGGGCAGCAGCACGGATACCACGAAGCTTTCTGTTACCGCTGAGGTCGAAAACAAAACCGGCACGACCCTGCCCTCCACCGGTGGTATGGGTACTACCGTCTTCTATGTACTGGGCACTGTCCTGGTGCTGGGCGCGGTCGTCCTGCTGGTCACCAAGAAGCGCATGAGCGATGCCAATCGTTAATTCCTGAGAGTACACACCCTGTAATTCCGCTTTCTATACCTAAGTCCTGTGCCGGGGAGCGCCCCTCCCCGGCACACAGCCACAAGGAGAACCCTGTATGCGAAAACATCTATCCACCATTGTTCTGGTGATCCTATTGCTCATAGGGCTGTCCCTGTTGCTGTACCCCACCGTCAGCGACTACTGGAACTCCTTCCACCAGACCCGCGCCATCGCCACCTACGCCGAAAACGTGGCCGCTCTCGACAACGCCAGCTATGACGCCATCTGGGACGCCGCCCGGCAGTATAACCGGAACCTGTGTAGTCGCAGCAACAGCTTCCTCCTCTCCGAGGAGCAGAAGGCCGAATACGAAAGCCTGCTGGACATATCCGGTCAGGGGGTCATGGGCTATATCGAGATTCCCGAAATTGACGTGAGCCTGCCCATCTACCACGGCACGGAGGATCCCGTCCTGCAGGTGGCCGTGGGCCATCTGGAATGGACCAGCCTGCCGGTGGGCGGGGAGAGTACCCACTGCGTCCTCTCCGGTCACCGGGGTTTGCCCAGCGCCAAGCTGTTCACCGACCTGGACAAGCTCCGGGAGGGGGATACCTTCCTCCTGCGGGTGCTGGATGAGATCCTGACCTATGAGGTGGATCAAATCCTCATCGTGGAGCCGCAGGATACCGCCGCGCTGGAAATCGCGGAGGGGGAGGACTACTGCACCCTGGTGACCTGCACCCCCTACGGCATCAATACCCACCGGCTGCTGGTCCGGGGGCACCGCATTGACAATCTGGAAG
>ERZ507039.311-NODE-311-length-19397-cov-3.421104_pt1 | contig 19397 bp, 20 predicted proteins | sample MGYA00512872_ERZ507039 | MGnify/ENA metagenome assembly ERZ507039
CCAGTGACCGCCGGGCTTTGCGAAGCCCTCTTCGGCGGTTCTGCTGAACTCGGTCATGGACTCGTCGAGAATATAGGCTCTTATGCTGTCGTTCTCACAGACCAACTTTGCGCGGTCGAGCGTTATTTCGAGCCTGTTTGTGCCGGGCGCGTCGCCGGTGGTCGTTATAAATACGCCCGTAGCGCCGTTTTTATATTCGGCATATATAGTCACGTCGTCCTCAACCTCGATATTGTGCCACTTGCCTATGGAGCACTGCGCCTGAATGGATTCGGGCATACCGGTTATCCACTGCCACAGGTCGAGCTGATGCGGGCACTGGTTGAGCAGCACGCCGCCGCCCTCGCCACTCCAGGTGGCGCGCCATCCGCCGGAGTTATAATATGCCTGCGTGCGGTACCAGTCGGTGATTATCCAGTTGAAGCGGTGCAGTCCGCCGTATTCTCCGCTCTGCACTATCTCGCGCAGCTTGATATACATGGGATTCGTCCGCTGATTGAACATCAGCGCAAACACCTTGTCGCTCTTTGCGGCGACCTCGTTCATCTCGCGAACTCGCTTTGTGTAGACGCCCGCGGGCTTTTCGCCGAGCACGTGAACCCCGTGGGTCAGACCGTATTCGACTATCGGCGGGTGCGAGTAGTGCGGCGTTGCGACTATGACTGCGTCGACCTCGCCCGAGTCGATAAGAGCCTCGGCGGAGTCGAAATATTTTATCTCGCAGCTTCTCTCGCGGCACTTTTTCTTGGCGCGCTCAAGCTTTGCGGGGTCGATATCGGCAACGGCTGTGAGCGTCATCTCGGGGATAAGTCCGTCGAGATAATAGCCCAAGTGAGCCGAGCCCATGTTGCCTATGCCGATTATGCCGTAGCGCAGCGTCTTAACTCTTGCGACAACTTCCTTTATTCCGCCGACCGCGGCGGCAAAGGACGCGTTGTTGTCGGGGTAGGTGAACTTATCCATTTTCAGCGAGAGGCTGTCGTCGCGCTCTATGGTCTTTAAAGCGTCAAACACCTTGAGGTGCGGCTCGACGGAGAGGAATCTCTCGCCGTCCTTTTTGTTGAAGCGGCGGATGAGCTCGTCAAAATGAGCGTCGCCCTGACCCGCGGGAACCACGGTCTCCTCGGCGCCTATCGCGTCTTTGACGTGCATATATGTTATGTAGGGCTCGAGCAAATCGTATGCGGGGAGAATTTCAACGCCGTTGAGAATATAGTTCGCGGGGTCGAAAATTCCGCCGATGACGTCGCCCAGCTCCCTGTGGAGGTCAAGGCATCTCTCGGGGATATCGCCGTAAATTCCACGCTCGTTCTCGTGGCAGCAAAGGACTCCGCGCTCCTTTGAATATTCAGCCATGGCTCTGACTCTGCGCATGACCTCGGAGCGGTATTCCTCGTAGCTCTCGCCCTTTGTGAAATAGAAGCTGAACAGGCGGATATACTTCGCTTCGAGTATCTTTGCGACCTCGACGGTGTTTTTGAAGCCCTCGAAATGGGGCTCGAAATCGTCGGTAATCTCGATTTTTCCGTAGTAGGAGCCTATGGAGGAGACCTTCATACCGTTTGCGTCAAGCTTTTCCTTGAGCGACTTAGCCTCGTCGACGGAGAACTCGGAGATGTTCTTGCCGTCAACGCCGCGCAGCTCCATGTGAGTCACGCCGTTTGCCTTGCAGGCGGCTATCTGACCGTCAATGCTGTCGGCGGCTTCGTCGGAGAAGGCGGAATAGAGAAATCTTGCCATATTTGCACGACCTTTCCGTATAATAATTACAAGCTTATTTTATACATTATTTGCGCCTATTTCAAGAGCGAAGAAGTAGGTTTTACAAAATATTTTCGCCTTGTTAAAGAAAAACCAGCCGACAGCGGAACATATGGCCGTCGGCTGTTGCAATTTTCTCTTATGAGCGTTTGCGCCGCCTCGAAATAACTCCTGCGGGCAGGGCAAACAGGAGCGGGATAACCGCCGCAAAGGAGGCCGAACCGGTCTGCGGGGTCAGAGGCTCTTTCGAGCTGCCCGAACCGCCGTTCGATGCAGCGGGTCTTGCCTGAGTGCCTATGGGAGTGAGTGTCTTTGCGTTTACGTCATTTTGTAAAAACTGCGGATATTTTTCATTCGACCAGACATCTGTTACAGAGTCCGAATAGAAGAACAGGTTGTACATCTCCTTGTGCCCGTCGTGTATCTTGCAGTGGAGCATATCCTTTATGAACCAGGTGTTTTCGGGCAGGAGGCAGGTCGATGCGTCTATCACGCCGTCCTTCGAGAGGTGGTCGTGAACGCCCGCCTCATTCTTCTGAACATAGCCTTCGGGGAGAGCGGAGCCGAGGTCTGCCACCGTAGCGCCGACGGAGGCGTATTTCGTGTCAACCGTCGCGTCGCTGTTTGACATATAGGACTCGACGAGCGGCGTGCGCTGCTTGTTGTAGCCCGCGACTATCATTATTTTCACGCCGTTGTTCTTAGCTCTGTTCAGTATCTCGCCCGCCTTGCACTGGACGTTGTAGTGATACTCGTCGAGGCGGGAGATTAAACGCTTCGAGGTGTTTTCATCGAACGCCATCTTTTTCGCCTGCTCGTATTCGTCGTCCGTCACGAAGCTCCATATTCCGGGCATCGAGCCGAACACGGGATACATAAGCTCTTCAAACACCCTGTCCGTCAGATTTTCGAGCAGCTTATCCGCAACGCCGACGAGGGCTTTGAAAACACCCGCGTAGTTCAGCATATCAAGCACTATGCAGAGCAGGTCGGACTGCCACTGCTCGTCTGTCGGCAGCTGCGAGGCGTAACGGACGAGGGCTTCGGGATCAATGACGATTTTCTTTGTGAACAGGTCGCCCGCCACCTGCGTGCCGAGTATGGGGCAGCACTGGAATATGCAGGCGTCTATGCCGTCGGTGCCGTATTTGTAGAAATAAGCCATGGTCATAACGCCGCCCATGGACGAGGCACGAAGAAGCACGGTGTCATGTCCGGTCAGCTTCTTTACGCAGGCGATGTACTCGTGCAGCTTGTCCGCAACCGTGAGCGGGTCCTCACGGAAATCGTAGGCGAAATAGTAGCTCTTGTCAACGCCGTGGTCGGGGTTGTCGGGCAGCTTGGCATCCGAGGTCACGCGGTCTGTGGAGTCGCCGTTTTTGTCCATCTGCAAATCGCCGAAGACGCTGCGGACTCCGTCGATGAGCGCGTCGCCGAAAGCGTCATAGTTCTTGTCTATGGCGAGGCGCGCTATTGCCGGGGCGAGACGTGCGGCAAGGCGCAGATAAGCGGCGGTGTCGGGTCTGAACAGCAGACGCTCGTTCTCCGTGCCCTTGTCAAGATAGAGCTTCGCGCTGCCCAAGGCCGCGACGTAGATTACGGGCGGCGTGCCGCAGGAGCATTTTTCGCTCTTTGCGAAAACGGGCAGGCTCGCGCAGAGCAGCAGTATCGCCGCAAGAATGATGCTGAAGATTCGCCGGATGTTTTTGCGCATGGGGTTTCCCTCCGTTGTATTTTATTTTTATCGGAGACTTTTGACAAGCTCTCCGAAAGCTTCGGTTACAGTCGACCCCGCGCGCCTTCCCGCCGAGACCGCCTCCTCGTAGTGGTCCTTCGCTATGACGCTGCCGTAGTCGTTGTCGGGAATTATATATCCGGTCGCGTCGTTGCAAAGACCTATAACGCTGAGCTCTCTGCCCTCGGGGATCATGTCGCGCATGGGCGGATATTCCCAGGCTGTGCGGTTGAAGCTCTCGTCCGCGCCGTAGGCTCCGCCGAGCAAAATCTCGGGCGCGAGCTCGCCGGGGATAAGCGCAAGAGACAGCTCCCTGCCTATCTCCGCGTAGCCTATTTCGCTGACAAAGCAGTAGCCGGACTCCTCCTTCGCGTCGTGCAAAACGGTGTTGTTGACAAGTCCCGTCTTTGCGGCGGCGATAAGTATCGGATTGTCCGCAGGGATGAAAATTTCGCGGTTTCTGATATTTATAAAAGTCGCAACGCGCCTCTCCTGCTCATCGGGGATAGAGTTTAGAAAGCGCCCTATTGTTCTGCCGTATTCCTGCCAGCCCTCCGAGCCGTCGTGCTCGGTTATGCAGTCGCGCTGCTGAGCTATCGCAAGCTCCGCGCCCTGGAAAAAGATAAAGTTCCTGCCCGCCTTATTTATCTCCTGCTCCATAGCGGAGATGTAGTCGGAGCTGAGCTTCGTATTCTTCGCACCTAAAGCGGTCGGATGAGCCGCCATGAACGCGGCCACGGTCTCTCTTGAGCCGTTGTCGGGGATGAAGCGCAGGCGGACTATGTCCCTGTCCCAAACATAGGGCGGGCGCTTGTCGCGCGCGAAGTCGATAGCGTCGGTACGCACATAGGTGAGCTTTCCGCGCTGCATGGAATTAAACGCCTCTTTTATCGCGTCCGCAGTTTTCTCAAACAGATTTTCCATAAACTCGGGGTCGCGCCCGGAGATAATATCGTCGTAACGTCCGTCCTTTACCGCCCTGACGTTATTCTTGAGCATCTTGGGCAGGTCTCCCCAAAGCCCCTGCGTGTCTATTGCGCTGTGGCAGTGGATAGATGAAATATTTACGGAAACGATGTTGTTTTCTTTTGCAAAGTCGGCGAGCCTTGCGCGTATGCGGCGTATGTCCGCGCCGGATATCCCGACGCAGTCGATAACGGCGAAAACGACGCTCCCGCGCCCGCTCGAGTCGTCGAGGCAGATTACGCGCACCGCCTGGTCGTCGATAACTCCGCTCATGACATTCGGGGGATAGGAGAGATAGCCCGCTATGTAGTAGTCCTTTTGATTATAGTCGTCGGGGACGAGACTGCGCCGCGCATAGCCGAGACGCCACCTCGCGCCGCGTTTGCCGGATGTGGCAAACTCACTGTGTCCGGGATAAAAATCCCGACTCTCATAGTCGGAAATATCGCCGAAATTCGGCTCGGGGAGTTTATGAGCCAGCTTGCCTACGGCGGCGAGAATGCCCTTTCCCACCGCGTCGTCAAAGTCGCGGCGGAAAGCCTTGTCGGTCTTTAGCTTTCTGCCGACTGCCGCTCCCGCGCCCGCAGCTGCGGCGAGGACTGCAAAGGGGATGAGACTGCGCTTTTTCATGTCTTTAGTGCCTCCGGATGCGGCGTTGACCATATACGGCACAGCGCCGGGTATATATTACACTATTATATTACCATTTTGACAAGATTTGTCAACCGTGATAATTCCGAAGAGAGAAGCATATATATTGATTATCCATGATATAAGCACGAAGGGGCGAAGAAACGTGTTCGTATTTTCAGTCAAATCCTCAAAGCTTAAAATTGCCTTGACGGCGTTCGCGGCGGTGCTCGCGGCGGCGGCGATAGTGCTGCTGATAAACCGCGGAAAGCCCGCAGTAAAGGACAACGCGATAAGTCTGAAGGCGTCGAATGCCTCGGAGCGCACGGCGTTTCTGTCGCAGTTCGGCTGGGAGATAGAGGAGGACCCCGTTGAAGTCGCCGAGGTTATAATTCCCGCCGAGTTCGATAGAGGGTACGAGAAATACAACGAGATTCAAAAGGCGCAGAATCTCGACCTGACGCCCTATGCGGGCAAACGCGCAAAGCGTTGGACCTACAGCATAAAAAACTACCCCGGCTACGAGGGCACAGACGGGATGGTGCAGGCGAATATACTTGTCTATGAGGGCGCGGTGATAGGCGGAGACGTCTGCTCGACCGAGCTCAACGGCTTCATGCAGGGCTTCGACTTCCCGACAAAAACCGCCGTGCCGAGCTGAGACGCGGCGGGATGAAAACAACCGGACGGATATCCGCCCGGTTGAAGTTTTTATTGAATTTCCTGTTCGAGGGTCTTGAATATGTCGTCGTCAAAGAACTCGGTTATTGTCATATCAAGCCCGTCGCAGAGCTTTTTGAGAGTTATAACCGACAGATCACGGCGGCTCGGGTCGAGCATACTGTAAACTGTTGACGGCGTAACGCCGGAACGTGTTGCGAGCTCGTTATATTTTATACCGCGCTCAAGGCAGATGTTCTTTATCCGCTTAACGATAGCTTCTTTTATTTGCATATCCTCACCTCGTGCAAATTTTATAAAAATATTCGCACGATAGTATACGCACTTGCGTAATAGAAACGCATTTGATATAATTTATACGCAAGTGCGTATAAAAGGGTGAGAAAGCCGATGAAAATAGCTGTTGTGGGTTCGAGAAGTCTTAATGTGAGTTGCTTGGAAGATTTTATTCCGAGTGATGTTGATGAAATTGTTTCCGGAGGAGCAGCCGGAGTGGATACTTGCGCAAGGGAGTACGCACGAAGAAACGGTAAAAAATTAACTGAATTTTTTCCGGACTACAAAAGGTATGGTAAATTAGCGCCGCTATATCGAAACATTCAAATAATAGAATATGCTGATGAAGTTATCGCCTTTTGGGACGGAAAGTCAACGGGAACAAAATATGTTATAGATAATTGCATGAAAACAGGAAGAAAAATAAGAGTGTTTCGAAGCAAATAAAAAATCGACTCTCAAGAGAGACAATTTTTTTCACATCTTTATGCTCCTGTAAAAATCCAGCGTTCTCAGCTTGTGCCCGAGCTGGAGAAGCAGGTATTGCTCGGTTATGTCGCCGAGGATTTTCAGCGAGCTGTCCGGCATACGGAACGCGAACAGAGCGCGGTCGTCGCAGGTGCAGATATGGCGCATGGCGTTTATAACTCCCGGCGTTACGGGTTCTCCCTCGCTGTCCGGGGCACAGCCGCGGCAGAAAAATCCCGCATGGCGCAGGCTGAACACAGGCTCGTCGGGCAGTTCATTTCCGCAGGCTTGGCAGCCGACGAGGTCGGGCATATAGCCCGCAAGCGCGAGCATACGCAGCTCGCCCACGGGCTTTAGAAAGTCCGCGCTGCGCTTGTCCTCAGACAGCAGATGCAGGAGATTGAGCGTCAGGCTCAAAAACTCGTGAGCTTCGGTGTTCTCGGGCGAAAATTCGCCCGCAAGCTCGCAGAAGTAGTTGGCAAGCGACAGCCTTTCTATGTCCTCGCGCAGGCCGAAAAACACATCTATTGCCTTTGCGTCGTCGATTATGTAGCTCTCGCGCCCGCGGTAGAGGGTCAGGCGGGAGTAAGTCATGGGCGAGACGGCGGCGCTCGCGGTTCGGCTCTTGACCCTCTTCGTGCCGTTTGCAAAGGCTGAGATAAGCCCCAAATCGCCCGTCAGGATTTTAACGACGGTGTCGTTTTCATTGATATCGCGGGACTTGATTATCAGCCCCTCTGTCTGCGTCTGCACTTGCCGTTTCACCTCCGCCGACTGTATTTATCTCGGCATAGCGAAGATAATCCTCGACCTTGCCGCTCAGCTTAAATTCGTTCCACGCATTTTGAACATTGCTTTTGTCCGAGCTTCTCATCTATCATAAACGCGCCAAGCGCTCCTCCGTGCAGTGTAAAAATATTTTTTTCACCGCGCGGCGATTTATGACAGGAAAAATTATTCGTTGTCAAGCCCGAAATTTCGGATAAGTCCCTCTCTGTTGCGCCAGCCCTCTTTGACCTTGACCCAGCAGTGGAGATTGATTTTGCACATGAAGAAGCGCTCCATATCCTCGCGCGCCCTCGTCGAAACCTTTTTGAGCATCTCGCCCTTTTTGCCGATTATTATACCCTTGTGGCTCTCGCGCTCGCAGTAGACAGTCGCGTCGATATCGGTTATGTCCGAGTCCTCGCGCTCGTGCATACGCTCTATGCAGACCGCCACGCCGTGCGGCACCTCGTCGTCAAGTAGATTCAAGAGCTTTTCTCTGATTATCTCGGCCGCTATAACACGCTCGGGCTGGTCGGTCAGAGTGTCGTCGGGGAAGAAATGCGGCGAGGGCTGAGACTGCTTAAAGAGCTCGTCCTTGAGCTCGCCGAAGCCGTCGCCCTTGAGTGCGGAGCAGGGGACTATCGCCTCGAAGTCGTAGAGCGCGGAAAACTGCGCCATGCGCTCTATGAGCAGTTCCTTCTGCTTGACCGAATCTATTTTATTTATGGCAAGAATTACTGGCATTTTCTCTTTTTTAAACTTGCCGAGAAGATCCTTTTCCGCGTCGCGCAGCTCTCCCGAAGGCTCAACGACAAAGAGACAGGCGTCAACGCCCGAGATGCTGTCGCTGACGGCCTTGACCATCTTCTCTCCGAGCTTTGTGCGCGGGCGATGGAAGCCGGGGGTGTCGGTGAAAACGAGCTGAACGTCATTCTCCGTCAGCACGCCCATTATCTTTGTGCGCGTAGTCTGCGGCTTAGGTGACACGACGGCGATTTTCTGACCGAGCAGGCGGTTGAGTATCGACGACTTGCCGACATTCGGGCAGCCGACTATGGCAATGAAAGCAGTTCTTGTCTGAGTCATAACTTCTCCTTATATAGATGACCGCTGATATGACAGTCAGCGGTCATTTTGTTTATTTGTTCTTCTTCTTAAAATGAAAGCCCGTGAATATGAATACGAAGCTCAGCGCAAGGCTCAGCACAAGCACCGCTATCATATATGGCTTTTCGGCATAGTAGACGAACATTGCCTTGAACGCCTCGGGCTGACCGAGTATGGCAATACCCGTGCATACGGCGAATATCGCGCCGACGAGCACGGCTCCCGCCGCAGTGTCCTTCGATATTTTAGCAAGGCGGTTGTACTTCTCGCTGAACTTCTCCTCCGCCATGTCAACGACCGCTTCTATAGCGGTGTTGAACAGCTCGCCCATAACAACTATCGCGTTGGCAATAAATATTATCGCAAACTGAGTACGCGAGACCTCAAAGAAGTCGTAGATGAGCAGGTAGGAGTACATATATATCATACACACAAGATGTATGCGCATATTTCTCTCCTGCCTTATACAGGCGGCGATTCCGCAGCCCGCATAGGCAAAGCTCTTGAGCAGACCTTTCATTTATTCGTCACCCATATAGTAGCTTCCGCTTCTGGGCAGACCGAGCTGAGTTAAGACGGTCTCCTCCTTCTCGCGCATACGCACGCTCTCGATTCCGCCTTTCTCATGGTCATAGCCGAGCAGGTGGAGCATTGAATGTACGGTGAGGAAAGCTATCTCGCGCTGAAGCGTATGTCCGAAGCGCTCTGCCTGGTTGACGGCGTGGGGGATAGAAATAACTATGTCGCCGAGCATCTTTGCGCCCGTGTCGAGATTTGTGTCGTATACTCCGTTTTCGCCTAAGGGGAATGAGAGCACGTCGGTGCTCCTGTCCGTATCGCGGTATTCGCGGTTGAGCCTGTGTATTTCCTCGTCGTCCACAAAGCGGACGCTTATCTCGGCGGGATCGTTGAACTCTTCAAGGGTCAGTACCGCGGTACAAGCGCGGCGTACGAGCATTCTTACTCCCGTAGGAATTTTGACCTCATTCTGGTCGTTTGTGATGATTACTTTAACTTTGCCTCTCATTTCTTCTTCTTCACATCCTCATGTTTTTCGTAGGCTTTGATTATATCCTGAACGAGCTTATGTCTGACCACATCACGCTCGTTGAACCTGACTATTTGAATATCGTCGACATCCTTGAGAACCTTTACGGCGTCGACAAGACCGCTGCGCCTGCCGTCGGGCAGGTCTATCTGGGTTATATCGCCCGTGACCACCATCTTCGAGTTGAAGCCGAGACGGGTCAAAAACATCTTCATCTGCTCAACCGAGGTGTTCTGCGCCTCGTCGAGGATAATGAAGCTGTCGTCAAGCGTGCGTCCGCGCATATAGGCGAGGGGCGCGACTTCTATGTTGCCGCGCTCGAGCTGCTTTTGAAAGCTTTCAGCGCCGAGCATATCGAACAGAGCGTCGTAGAGCGGGCGCAGATACGGGTCAACCTTCTGCTGCAGGTCGCCGGGCAGGAAGCCGAGCTTCTCGCCCGCTTCGACTGCGGGACGGGTGAGGATTATGCGGTTGACCTCCTTTGCGCGAAAGGCGGTGACCGCCATGGCAACCGCTAAATAGGTCTTGCCAGTGCCGGCGGGGCCGACTCCGAGAGTGACCGTATTTTTGCGGATGGACTCGATGTATTTCTTCTGGCCGAGCGTTTTCGGCTTGACCGGCTTGCCCTTTGAGGTGATGCAGATGCAGTCCGCAGTCATCTGCGGGAGCTGATCCTCGTTGCCCTCGTTGACAAGCGAGATGACGTAGCGGACGTTCTGGTCACTGAGCGCCTCGCCGCGATTGATGAGCATCAAAAGTCCGTTTATCGCGCGCACGCCCTTTGAGACATTCTCCGCCTCGCCCGTGACCTTTATCTCCGAGCCGCGGCTGACAACGTCCACGTCGAACTCTTTTTCTATTATTCTGATGTTTTCGTCGAAACTTCCGAACAGGCTGACCGCCTGCTCCATTCTGTCGACGCTGATTGACTGTTCAAACATAAATTATCTCCGAAAATCGCGTTATATTGTTGTTACGGCAAAATATGTTTTCGTCATAACTGATAATATTATCGAAATATTTTGTTAGATTATACCATATTTTCTTAGTTCTGTCACCATAAAAAGGACGAAATTTTATTAACTTTTAATAAAATTTTTGTATTTTTTTGTACATCGAGCCAAAAAAACAATCTTTGTATCGATAAAGAAATATTTCTATATTTCCGCGCCGTCGGAAATGATGCTTTTTAAGTTCTTGAAGTTTGCGGAAAAACAATGTAAAATATATATGTTATGGGTATTTTTAAGTTTTCGCTGCGGAGGTAGACCGATGAAAAAAAGCTCAAAGAAGCCGGTTGCCGTGCTTTTGTGTGCGGTGGCTGCGGTTTTGATCGGTCTTGTGGCATATGACGGCGTAAAGCAGAGCCGCGAGTTCTCGTCCTCGTCCGCCATGATGAACACCGCCGTCAGCGCGGACATAGAGGGAAAGGACGCAAAGAGGGCGGGCAAAGAAGTTTTCGCCTGCATCTCGGAGCTTGAAAATAAGCTCCTCTCGCGCCATATCGGAACCTCCGCCGTCAGCGAGATAAACGACGCGGCGGGTCAGAGCGTTCGGGTGACGCTCTTTTCGTCCTCTGTGGGCGGAGTGATAAACGACCCCGAAAAGAAGCTTGAGGATATTCTCGAAAGATGCGAGGAGCTGCGAAAAATCAGCGGCGGCGCGTTTAACCCTCTGCTCGGCGGGCTCAGCGACCTCTGGGGCTTCGGCACGGAAAACGAGAGAGTGCCCGAAAAAGCCGAAATAAGCGCGGCCTTGAACGGCACGGATTCAGCCGTAGAGATAAACGAAAACGGCATAAAAATACCGTCGGGCACGGTGCTGGATCTCGGCTCGGTGGGCAAGGGGATCGCCTGCGACGAGGTGCGCGGGGTGCTCGAAAAAGCGAAGATAAAACGGGCGGTCGTCTCCGTCGGCGGGAGTATACTTCTTTACGGCGACGGCGAGAAATTCACCGTGGGGATAAGAGATCCGTTTTCCGAGAGCTCTGCGGAGAGCTTTGCCAGATTAACTCTGCCCGCCTGCTGTGTCTCGACCTCCGGCAGCTATGAGAGGTATTTCGAGCGCGGCGGCGTGCGCTATCACCATATACTCGACCCGAAAACAGGTTATCCCGCAGAGAGCGGACTTGTCAGCGTGACGGTCGTTTGCGACGACGGATTTTTGTCTGACGCGCTTTCAACGGCGTGCTTCGTGCTCGGATATGAAAAATCGCTGCCCCTGCTCGAAAAATACGGCGCCCGCGCGGTGTTCGTATTCAATGATAAGAGCGTCAGAGTCACAGGCTCCCTTGCGGACAGCTTTGAGCTCGAAAAGGACGGCTTCAAACTTTTATAACGGGGGAGACAGATGCAGCGCAGATTCATAAAAAAAGCAGATATCGCACTGATAGCGGTCATACTCTGCGTCGGCGCTGCTCTGTTGATATGGCGCTTTCTGCCGTCAGGGGGAAAGACCGAGGCGGTAATATATGCGGGCGGCGCGGAATACTGCCGCGTCCCGCTCGACGGGGGTACCGATATGACGGTTACTCCCGAGACAGACCCCGAAGTTGTGATAAAGATAAAGAACGGCGCGGTCTGGTTTGAAAGCGCCGAATGCCGCGACAAGCTCTGCGTGAAGTCCGGCAAGCTCACCCGCCCGGGCGATACTGCCGCGTGTCTGCCCGCAGGAGTCGTTATAAGACTCGAGGGCTCGAAGAAGCGCCACGACGCCATGACCGGGAGGATATGCCCATGAAAGCGAGAAAAACGGCTCTTTTAGGCATCCTCTGCGCCCAGGCAATCGCGCTCTCGTTTCTCGAGAGCCTCATTCCCGCCCTGCCGTTTCTGCCGCCCGGAGCGAAGCCGGGATTTTCAAATATAGTGACGATGTTCGCCGTGCTCACCTTCGGTCTGCCGCAGGCGATGTGCATAACGGTTTTCAAGGCGCTCTTTGCGCTGGCGACCCGCGGCGCGACGGCGTTTTTTATGAGCCTTGCGGGCGGAGTGCTCAGCACCCTCGCCATGTGGGCGATGACAAAAATAAAGTCCGACCCCTTCGGCCTGCTCGGCGCGTCGGTGATAGCCGCCGTGTGCCATAACGCGGGTCAGCTCGCCGCAGCGGCGGCGCTCACGGGGACAAAGGCCGTGCTCGGCTATGCGCCGGCACTGCTGATATTTTCGCTTATAACCGGAACTGTAACGGGAACGGTGCTGCGCATAGTTATGCCGGCGCTCGAAAAACAGACTCGGTTTATAATAAAGAAGCAGCAATATAATCATAAGGAGTTGAAAAAATGAGCTCGGTTAAACTTGACGGTGTTCTGAAAGCGGTCAAGCAGGTGCGCGGAGGCGTGCACGTGAACCACAATAAGAACACCGCAGACTGTGAAGTCGTAAGAATTCCGGTCCCCGAAAAAGTGCTCCTGCCCATGCAGCAGCACATTGGAGTACCGTGCACACCCACCGTAAAAGTGGGAGACAAGGTCTCGGTCGGGCAGATAGTGGGCGACAGCGACAAGTTCGTCAGCGCACCTATCCACGCCTCGATCTCCGGCACTGTCAGCGCCATCAAGCAGACGACGCTTGCAAACGGTGTTATCACTCAGGCGGTCGAGATTGAGTCCGACGGCGAGATGCGTCTTTTCGACGGCATAGAGCCGCCGACGGTGACGGGGAAGGAGAGCTTCCTGCGCGCCGTCAGAGATTCGGGTCTCGTGGGACTCGGCGGAGCGGGCTTCCCCACCCATGTTAAGCTCCGCATTCCGCCCGACAAGAATGTTGACACACTCATAGTCAACGCCGCGGAGTGCGAGCCCTACATAACGGTAGACTACCGCGAGTGTCTCGAAAATTCGTGGGATATCCTCTCGAGTATCTATACTTTAAAGGAGCTTTTCGGCTTCAAGCGCGTTGTTATCGCGGCAGAGGATAATAAGCCCGAGGCATTCAAGGTGCTCAAGAGAATAGCAGATCAGGATCTTGAGGACGACAATGTCGTGCGCCTCATGACGCTCAAATCGAAGTACCCCCAGGGCGCGGAGAAGATGATGGTCTATTCCGCAACGGGCCGAAAGGTACCGCCCGGAAAGCTGCCCGCCGATGTCGGCTGCGTAGTTATGAATGTCGCTTCGGTAGCGTTTATAGCAAGATATCTCAAGTCCGGCAAGCCGCTCGTCAGCCGCTCGCTGACCGTTGACGGCTCCGCGATAGCCGAGCCCAAGAACGTGCGCGTGCCCATAGGCATGAACGTCGGCGAGATAATCGACTTCTGCGGCGGCTTCAAGGCCGAGCCCGGAAAGATAATAACAGGCGGCCCGATGATGGGACTTGCCGTTATCAATACCGATATACCCGTCCTCAAGCAGAACAACGCCATCCTCGCCTTTGCCGACGATGCGTCCAAGGTGAAAAAGGAGCGCGACTGCATCCGCTGCGGCAGATGCGCGGCTGCGTGCCCGCTGAGCCTTATGCCCACGCTCATTGAGCGCTACACGAAGGCAAAGGATGTTGAAAGACTCGAGAAAATCGGCGTCAATGTCTGCATGGAGTGCGGCTCATGTGCATATTCCTGCCCCGCGGCCAAGCCGCTCGTCCAGTATATGCGCCTTGCAAAACAACTTTTGAGAGAGGAGAAGAGCAAAAATGCCTGAAAAGAAACTCACAGTCAGCGCGTCGCCCCATGTGCGCTCGGCTCAGACAGTCAGCGGAATAATGCTTAATGTTATTATCGCGCTGATTCCCGCCCTTGCGGCGTCAATTTGGCTCTTTGGCCCGCGCGTTCTGCTCGTCTGCCTCGTAACGGTGGGCACCTGTATGCTCTCCGAGTATCTGTTGCGCAGAATCATGAAGCGCAGCAACACTCTCGGCGACCTGAGCGCGGTTGTTACCGGACTTCTGCTCGCGTTCAACCTGCCCGTATCCATCCCGCTGTGGCAGGCGGCTATCGGCTCTGTTGTTGCGATAGTCGTTGTAAAGCAGCTCTTCGGCGGTATCGGACAGAACTTCGTCAACCCCGCGATAACCGGAAGAATCATACTCATGGTTTCGTTCCCGACCGCGATGACAACGTGGATAAATCCCCGCTCGTGGCTCGACAAGGGCGCGGAGGCGGTCACTACAGCAACGCCCCTGACTATGATGACAAAGGGCGGCGAGCTCTCCGACGGACTTCCGAGCCTCGTTGATATGCTCATAGGCATACGCGGCGGCAGCCTCGGCGAAACCTGCGCGGTGGCTCTTATAATCGGCGGAATCTATATGATGATAAGAAAGATAATTTCTCCCGCCATTCCGCTTTCGTTTATCGGCACCGTCGCAGTCATAATGCTCATAGCCGGCAAGGGCGACTTCCGTTTCGTCGCCTATCAGCTGCTCAGCGGCGGTCTCATGCTCGGCGCATTCTTCATGGCTACCGACTACACCACCTCGCCCATCAACTTCAAGGGCAGGATAATCTTCGGTATCGGCTGCGGCCTGCTGACCTCGTTCATCAGACTTTTCGGCTCGCTTCCCGAGGGTGTCTCATTCTCGATAATCCTTATGAATATACTTGTTCCCCATATAGAAAATCTGACCACCCCGAAGCCCTTCGGCACGGTCAAGGAAAAGAAGGAAAAGGGGGCTGAGAAGGCATGAAAAATTTCAAGGAATTTGCCATCCCGACTGTAGCGCTCTTTCTGATATGCCTCGTTGCCACAACGCTTCTCGCCGTCACCAATAATGTCACGGCTCCGAAGATAGCGGAGCTCGCAGAGCAGACCGAGGTTGAAACAAGGCAGAAGGTTCTGCCCGCCGCGACCGGGTTCGGCGAGACGCAGAAGATGAAAAACGGCAGCGGCACTTACGCCGTGGGCAAGGATGCAAACGGCAATGAAGTCGGCTATGTTTTCGTCACGGTCTCCAAGGGCTACGGCGGAGATGTGAAGATAATGACCGGCATAGACAAAGACGGCGCAGTCACCGGCATTTCGCCGCTTGAGCTCAACGAGACAGCAGGCCTGGGCATGAAAGCTCAGAACGACAGCTTCCTCGACCAGTTCAAGGGAAAGGTCAAGGACATCGCCGTCAACAAGAACAGCGCTTCCGGCAACGAGATACAGGCGCTCACCGGCGCCACGATAACCTCAAAGGCCGTCACTGCGGCAGTCAATGAGGCGCTGAGCTACTACGATTCCAATTTGAAGGGGGCGGAGTAAAAAAATGGCAAAGAAAAAGAGTCTTTTTCAGGAGTTTACCAAGGGCATTCTTGTTGAGAACCCCGTTCTCCGTCTGGTGCTCGGCACCTGCCCGACGCTCGCCGTTTCGACCTCGGTCGAGAGTGCTCTGGGCATGGGCGTTGCGGCTTCGATAGTCCTTGTGTGCTCGAACATCGCTATTGCGGCGCTCAAAAAAGTGATTCCGCAGAAGGTCAGAATTCCCGCTTATATTGTTATAATCGCTTCGTTTGTTACAATAGTCCAGATGCTCGTCAAGGCGTTCGTTCCGCAGATCGACGCTCAGCTCGGCGTTTACCTGCCGCTGATAGTCGTCAACTGCATCATCCTCGGCAGAGCCGAGGCGTTCGCCTGCAAGAACTCCGTTGCGGCCTCCGCCGTTGACGGTCTGGGCATGGGCGTCGGCTTCACTGCGGCGCTGCTCCTCATGGGCGCGGTCAGAGAGCTGCTCGGCACGGGCGCTATCGCCGGACTCCAGATAATTCCGGCTTCCGTCAGCCCCATGCTGATATTCATCCTGCCTCCCGGAGGCTTCTTCGTATTCGGTCTGCTCATGGCTTGCGCCAACAAGCTCGCCGACAAGAAGGGACTTTCAAAGGCGGAGCTCAAGGGCTGCGAGGCCTGCCCGATGGCGGCGTCCTGCTCGCTGCGCGGCGAGGTAGAAAACAAGGATAAGAAGGACAAAAAGGAGGCCGATGACAAATGAAAATAATGCTTTCGATTCTGCTCACCGGTATCCTTACCGAAAACTTTATTCTCGCAAAGTTCCTCGGCATCTGCCCGTTCCTCGGCGTGTCGAAGAAGCTCAATACCGCAGTCGGAATGAGCGCGGCGGTTATATTCGTTATGCTGCTCGCCACCGCGGTCACCTATCCCATCAACGCAAAGCTGCTCGTGCCCAATGACCTTGAATACCTTCAGACGATAGTGTTCATTCTCGTCATAGCGGCTCTCGTTCAGCTTGTCGAGATAGTTCTCAAGAAGTATATACCCTCCCTCTATAACGCGCTGGGTATCTATCTTCCGCTTATCACAACGAACTGCGCGGTGCTCGGCGTCGTGCTTATAAACGTTGAGAACAACTACAATTTCGGTCAGTCGATGATGCGCTCGCTCGGCGGCGGACTCGGCTTCATGCTCGCCATGGTCATGTTCGCGGGCGTCAGAGAGCGCCTCGAGAGCTGCGACGTGCCGAAATTCCTGCAGGGTCTGCCTATAACGCTCATTGCCGCATCGCTTACCTCGGTCTCCTTCCTCGGATTCTCGGGCGTTGTCGACGGCATATTCGGTTGAGAAAGGACGGGATAATATGCATCTTATTATAATTGCGGTTGTCGTCGTCTCCGTCATCGGACTTATAGCCGGTCTCGGCCTCGCCGTTGCGTCAAAGGTCATGGCTGTTCCGGTAGATGAAAAGGCCGAGGAGATTCAGGCGGCGCTGCCCGGCGCAAACTGCGGCGCGTGCGGCTTCTCCGGCTGCTCCGGCTATGCGGCTGCGCTCTCCGAGGGCAAGACCACCGATACCGGTCGCTGTATGCCCGGCGGCGCGGAGGTCAGCCAAGCCATTGCGAAGATAACCGGCCTTGCGGCGGGCGATGTCATCCCCATGACCGCCGTCGTCCTCTGCCAGGGCAACAAGCATAACGCGGACACGAAGCTCAACTATGTCGGCGTCAAGAGTTGCAAAATGGCGACTCAGCTTTTCGGCGGCCCTAAAGACTGCGTCTACGGCTGTGTCGGCTTCGGCGACTGCGTTGAGGTCTGCCCCTATGACGCCATTCATATCTGCGATGGTGTTGCGAGAATAAATCCGCTCGCGTGCCATGCCTGCAAGATGTGCGTCAACACCTGCCCCAAGGGTATAATTGACCTTATGCCCCTGCATGAGACAAAGGCCGCCGTCATGTGTAAGAACCATGACAAGGGCGCACAGACCAGAAAAGACTGCAAGGCGGGCTGCATCGGCTGCATGAAGTGCGTCAAGGCCTGCGAATACGGCGCGGTCACGGTCGAAAACTTCTGCGCGAAGGTCGATTACGACAAGTGCGTCGGCTGCGGCAAGTGCCACGAGGCGTGCCCGGTCAAGTGCATCGATGTTATCGAGCCCGGAGTGAAGATAACCGAAACGAAGGTAAACTAAATAATTAAGTGCGAGCACCCGGAGCTGTGAAAAAACAGCTTCGGGTGTTTTTATAGTTAAATTTTATTTGCAAAAAAGATTGACGATGCTTGTGATATTTGTTATTATTTGGTTGTAGGAAAATCTTTCAATTAAAAAGCAGGCGGTGATACCGATGGTTAGTTAAACTTGATAATCGGGGGAAAACAGGGCGGAAAAAATAAATGCCCGGAGGCGAAAGCTATATGAAAAAAGCAATAATTATATTAATATCGGTTCTGCTCATAACGAGCTTTGCGGCGTGCCGAAACGGGGATACGCCGGAGACAGCGGGGACGACCGCTTCGGAGAATACCTCTGCCGAGAGTATTGTCGAAACAAGCTCCGCTTCGCAGACTTTTGAAAAGACGCTCGACGGAGTGACGCTGAAAGTTTATATCGAAAATCCGAAGGTCAAATCCGGCGGCGAAGTGCATATCACGGCGACCGTCACGAATAACAGCGGAAAAGATATAGTTTCAACGCTCCCGATATATAACCGGCAGCACTATGAGATACGCACGAAAATTCTGACGCAGGACGGAAAAGCGTTCTACGACAAAGATTATCCCATAGAAGTGACCGAGGATGCCACGCGTCAATTTATCGTCAAGAGCGGGGAGAGCTATGTTCAGGATATGTATCTCGTCGCCGCCGAGATGAACTCCGGCATGAGCAGCACCGCCGACGCAGTGCCCTACGGCGCGGGAAAATGCGCGGGAACCTCGACTTTCAAATGGAACGGCGTCAACGGCGCAGAGAAGTCGCTGACGGTTTCGTTTGAGATAGAGATAGCCTGAATTTTATAATGAAAACCGACTCGAAGATATAATTTTTCGGGTCGGTTTTGTGATTCTTTGTTGTAAAGTGATATGGCTTTACACGGAGCTCAACGGTTGAATACACTTTTTGGATCAACATCGCAGAACACTTGATATTACTGCGATTCGACGGCAATTTTATATAAAATTTCGCTGATATAACAAAAATCCATATGTAAAGTTAAATCACTTTACATATGGATTTTTCTCTTAATCAAACTTTGTCTCCCAATGTTCGCTCTCGTTCGCATCGAAGCACATCAGTATCTGCTCGCGCGAGGTCTTTTCGCCCGCGAGATTCTCCGGCAGTTCGTCTCTTCCGAAATATTTTGTTTCGGTCGTTTCGATATTCGGAATGAATTCGCCGCCGACAACGGAGCAGAGGACGAAAACTTTTACGACCCCGTAAGCGTATATTGGCTTATTGTGCTTGTTCCTGTCCTGAACGGCGATGAGCCTGTCCGCGGTGACGCGCAAGCCTGCCTCTTCAAAAGTCTCTTTTACGGTGTTCTCCGCGACCGACTGATTTACATCGCACCAGCCGCCGGGGAGCGACCATGTGCCGTTCGATTCGTGGACGAGCAAAATCTTTCCGTCATTGAAAATCGCGGCGCGGGTATCGACCTTCGGTGTCTGATATCCGGTCTCGTTGCAGAAAAGCTCTTTGACCTTTTCTGCCGGGATGTCGCTTTTGTGGGCTACCATCTCGGCGGATATCTCTCTTATCCGCTTGTATCTCTCGAGGTCATAGGGGTCGTGTCCATATGTCAGCCCCGCCTGCG
>ERZ507039.322-NODE-322-length-19135-cov-5.453407_pt1 | contig 19135 bp, 11 predicted proteins | sample MGYA00512872_ERZ507039 | MGnify/ENA metagenome assembly ERZ507039
TTGTTCCCGAATCCAAGGAAGCGGAGAAGGCGGACTTTGTGATTTCTGTCGGCGGTGACAGCATGGAGCCAACCTACCACGACGGAGACAAGGTGTTTGTTGAAAAATGCGATTCCGTCGATCTCGCCGAGATCGGGATCTTCGTTGTCAACGGCGATGTCTTCATCAAGGAGCGCGGGGACGGTTGTCTGATCTCGCATAACGAAAAGTATAAGCCCATGCGCATTTCCGAGCATGACAGCGTGTTCTGCTGCGGTAAAGTTGTGGGGAGAGCACTCTAAATAGATGTATTATTGAATATAATCAGCAAAGCCGCTGTCTAATGACAGCGGCTTTGTCTTTTTTATTCACAAATTTTATTTTGTAAATATATATTTGCGCTCTAAACATTTGAATTGTGTAATATGCATATCTGCGTTACATCGCCTTGCAGATTCTTTACAAGATAATGCTGCGTGCCATTATATTAAATTAAAGATTATATCTATTGCAATTGGAAATTCCCGAAACCTTTTATAGCTTGCAAACACTCGATAACCGAAAGATTTCGGGAAATTTCCTAGTGGTATTCGCCAGCAAGCATCGCGTTTGGTCACCCAAACACAGACTTGTTGGGATAGTCCCAAGCCCTTACAAAAAATCAATACCAGAAATATTATTTAACGTCAAATAAAGACAATGCAATTGGTGGCTTTTTATAACCATAATTATATGAGGTGCAAACTCAATCACTTCCCCAATCGATTCAGGATTGCCGATGCATAGGATGTTCTTTCTTTCATCCCAATACACTTTATTTGAAAACGGATGATAATGGCAACCTTCTCCAGGAAAAAGCATCTCGCCACTTTTAATAAAAACTCTTCTCGCTTTCGATTCTGGCAAAACTAAAGGTTTATGCAACACTTTTAATTCATCTAAAAAGCTTTGAAATTTTATACAAAGACCAGTAGAACTATCAACTATAAGTTCAAATCGCCAATTGCCACCAAGCAATATACTGTAATCTCCATTTGTTGTGGATTGATATAATAAAGACCTATCTTCCGTTAGGTAAAAATCATTTCTGTCCTTAACAGAATCCCTATCATACAAATCGCCAATCATAAACTCAATCTTATTCATTTGGATATGATTTTTCATTTTTCCTCCTATTTTAAAAACCATGTCCCCAATGCCACACTAAACCTTTGACGGTATTTATTCCCAATCTCCAAAGTTTTTCTTTTCCATTTACAGAACCCATAGCGCTAAAGACATAACCAAATGAATCTTTTGTCATTTTACCATATTTAATCACTTGCTTTTGTGTTAATACAGAGTTTGCATATGGTCTGCTCATATGTGTGACATCAGAAATAGTGTCGGTATAATTGTAATTCTGAATATTATTATAGGCTTTTATTCGAGGCGCATTTTTTGCGGTCCATCCACCACATATTGCCGTTCCTATCTCTGCTACAGCTGCAGTGGTATTAGAGTAAACATCATAAGCTTTTTCGTTTCCACGGAAAACATCATCTCGTACAAAATTATGACCAGTCGCCGCCTCACCTAATTCAGACACACCATTTACTGCGGTTAATGCTCCAGCAGTTACCGTAACCGCTGCAACAGCCATCATTGCAGGCGCAGCTACCCCACAAGTCAAAACAGAAACACCAACACAAATCGCTGTAATGCCAATAGCTAACCAACCAGCACCCTTTCCAAAACTTGACCAATCAAATGTTCCATAGGGGTCATATCCCATAACAGGGTTATTGCCACAGTAGGCAAAGAGATTGTAACCGGTTAGATTACTGCCCGCGCCTAAGTAACCAATGTTATCCGCGTTAATAAACCGACGATTCGCAGGGTCATAATATCGGCTGTTGAGATAATAGAACCCCGTCTCTGAATCGTAATAATATCCGCGATAGCGTATGGGGTTATTCTGACCCAGTGTCGATGCATATGTACCGCTTATATCAAGCACATTGCCCCACGCGTCATATGAATACTCAACCAAAACCGTACCGTAGACACTGCGTATCTGCGTTACATCGCCTTGCAGATTCTTTACAAGATAATACTGCGTGCCATTATATACTATGGAGTAAGCACTTCCGTTTTCGTCATATAGGAAGTCGATTGTGTTTCCTCCTCCGGTCTGGCGCACGAGCGCTCCGTCCGAATAATAATAGTTATATATTGTTCCGCTGCAGATTTTCTTTATTCGTTGTCCGTCAGCATTGTATGCGTAAAATGAGTTTACACCGTTGTGAGATGAGGTTTGAAGTTTTCTTCCAGAAGTCCATGTAAAGCTATAACTTCCGCCATTGTAATATGACAATGGGTTTCCGATATTGTCATATGTTATGTTTGTTCCGTTGTATGACGTCAGCTTGTCAAGCCACGATGAATCGTTATAGTCGTAGGATTCATAGTTGATCAGGGCATTCGTGCTGTACTGACGCTTGTATACACTGCGGATATTTCCGTAGCTATCATAATTGTAAGTGTAGAACAGATCCTGATCGTACAGAGTTTCGCTTTTAAGTTGACTTTGGCTATCATATGTGTATGAAGCAACAAGCGAGCCGTCTTTTCTTATTTCTGTGATGTTACCGATCGCATCATAAGTGTATGAATATGCAAGTGTCGTCGTGCCTTGCAAAGTCCATGTCAAATCCTGAATCTGAAGGGTTGTTCTCGTGGAAGAAATGTTACGATACCCATATTCCTGAGCGAGCGTACGATACTGACCGGTTATGCTCTTCCTGGAAAGCCGCTTCAGATTATCATAAGTATAGACAAGATTGTCGCCGTAAATATTGTTGCCTGTTACGCTGATTTTTGACAGATTTCCGTCATTTGAATTATATGTATAGCTATAGGTATGCCCGAGAGTTCCGCCTGCAGCTCCCTCGATACCGCAATGATAAACGGACACACGGTTTTCGTTGTCATAATCATATTGAGTAAGAAGAGTTATATTGGAACCTATCAGCTGATAGCTTGATATCAATCTGTCGAGACTGTCATAATTATAGCAGAATTTTATGTCACTGTCAATATCTTCAATACTGTACAAATCGCCATTTCCCGCATATGTATACTTATATTTTGTCTCACCGTTCACCTTAATTTCCACAACACGATCGAGCTTATCATATACATTGTCTATGTAAGTTCCGTTGCCATATGTTGTGCGTGTAAGATGTCCGTTCTTCGAGCCATATGTGTAAGTAACGAGCGTATAGTTTCCTACTTTTACACTTGTAACATTACCAAAGTTATCGCGGTTGAATGTATATATCTGATTCTTCTTTTCAGAATCTCCAGCTATGTATCCTCCGCGGATAATATTATCAAGTGCACCATTGAGATAATTATAGCTTGCTGACACAAGCCCGGAAATGTAAGCAACAGTCTGACGGTCATTCCCAGCGTGGTAATCATAGCGCATTGTCACGCCGTTTGCATCTGTTTCTCCGACAAGCAATCCGCGATCATTATACAAATAACTCTTTGTTATACCACGCGCGTCAGTAGAACCGCTTATGGCATTGCCGTTATTCGTATAACTTGTTGATGAAATCAATGTCTTGTCATAACTAATGCCTGAAATAGTTGTTCCTGTGACATTTCCTGCACTGTCATAGGTGAACTTCATTGTGACACCGGCATTTTTTACAGTGTCAAGCAGATGCTTGTTTCCTGTCGTTTTGTAAGTGTACTCGTAATTTTTATTGTTTTGGCTTATAGATGTAATGTTATTGTTTTCGTAACTTGATGTTATTGTTGAATTGTCGGTTTGAGTTGCTGCTATCAAGTTTCCGTTATCATCATAGCTATATGTCTGTACTTCTTCTTCAACAAGAGCTATATCGCGGAAAAATGCATTATTTGCATTAAAACCATAGTTAAGGTATACTGTGATTTTATTGATTGTCTGATTGGCTCTTTTCGGCACAATTACGCCTGATGTATATTGCCATTCAGACATTATATCCGGATTGAAATTTATGAAATGGTCTTCAAGAACTCCATCCGAATATTCAATACATGCGCTCAGGCTGAACCTTACAGGCTCGGCATTAAATTTATGTGTATCCTCCAATGTAACGGATTTCGCATATGCCCATCCGGATAAAATAAATGTTGTGTTAGAAGATTTTCCGACATTTATCTCCTGGAAAGAATACGACGGTGAAGTCATTTTGCCTGATATACTGATAGAATTGTATATGATATCTTCAATGAACGCCGCGGCAAATTCCGAATTGGCATTTGTTCCTGTATACCATGCTTGTTCTGTTCTCATTGCACCGTTCGAAATCATATTGTATGAAGACGGTGCAGAAGTCTCTTCCAACTGGAAGTCATCAAAATATGCAGTTCCTGTTGCGTTTACTACACAACAACTTAAATTGAACACTCCGTTAACGGTAGGCGTAAAAGTAACGCTCAGCCTTTGCCAGTTGTTCTCTATCAAATCTGTTGTAAGATCAGTTTTTACTTTATTGCCGACGAATGTTTCCGATACGGATGCGGCTTTCAGATATACACCTCCCGACGATAATCCGGAAAAAGATTCCAGATTAACATGCGCAGAAAAAGTATATGTCTGTCCCGCTTTTAAAGTCATATTACCGGTGTTGTATGTATATCCTGCTTCGTCGGAGCTTGCAGATGTTGATGTTAATTTAATAGAATAATTTCCCGTTCTTGGCTTTAATGATGTAATCGAAGCAGAAATACTCGAGGTGCTTCCGAATGATGACCAGTATGTGCCTTGACTTCCGCCCATGTAAAGCGTAGTCCCGGTAAACTCTATACTGCCATCGGCTATATAGTTTCTTGGTGCGACGCCGATGCTTCCAAGCGAAGATATTCTGTTTCGCTGCTTAAACAGGCTTGTTCCCTCTGAAGCATTTGGCGTATAAGTTACTGTGCTTGCACCATAGACAGTATTATATGTGACATCCGTCGTATAAACATTTGCAGAACGACCATTGAAATCAAAAAGGTATGTTACTATAATGTCATCCGCATTTCCATTTATACTGTCTGGCCCAGAATAACGATATTCCGTCTTCTCACCAAATGTATTGGTTACCGAGAACTCTTGACCATACTGAACAATTGTCCCATTGCTATAATATTCTTTCACATATGTAACTGCATAAGGGTTCCAGTTACTTCCGCGCGTATATTGAATGCCATATTTGGACTCCGCATCATACGCCGTGCTCAAAAATGCAATCTGTTGACTGTTTACAGCCTTGTATTGATATCCATACTGAATTGTTTGAGAATCCGGGTACTGAACAGCGGTAAGCAAATTACCGACATATGTAAAGTCGGTTGATCTGTCTATAGAATCTTTTATAGAAGTCAAATTGCCGTATGAATCATATGTAAATGTCGCTATTGTCTCAGCAGAACTCTCTGTCTGATATCCGCTGTTATACCTGACAACCCGAACTATTCGATTGGCGCCTGTTGTGGGCTGACCATTCGAAGTATTATAAACTATTTTTATTGTATTGCCATTCGCATCCGATACTTTATAAAGAAGCCCATTGACAAAGGTTTTAACATTATCCTTGGCATCTTTCATTACATACGTGTTATTCGACTTTGATATTTCCAACCCAAGCCCATCTTCATCAACAAAGAGGTTTGGGTTTTGATCTTGGTCTCCCCAAAAGTAGTGTTCTGTTCCATCACCATCGTTATAGACAAGGTATGTTACCGAATATGACTCTTTTGACGATGTTTTTGGAACTTGGAAAGTAACAGAATATACGGTTTCTTGGATATTCAATTTCCATCCGTAGCCCAGCTTCATATTTCCATAATTTGCAGGAGACTCCGTGGAAGCACCCGTGGCAGTAATTCCGGTATAGAATGACCCGGTATGACCATCGTTATAAATATGATTTATGTTAAATGATAAGATCGTACTGCTTTTAACGATATCAGTATTTACAAGTGTAAGTTGGGAAGTGTAATCGCTTATATATCCGACGCCTGCTCTGCCAATAGACTGTGTCTGATACGTATAGTAATCTTCAAGCCCTGTAGTGTTGCGATATGTCACTGTGAAAATTGGCGCAAGACTTTGATTGCTTGGCATGTTACAGGAAATAAATCTTGCATTTGCCCACTTACCGTTACCTTGACCATCGTATTCAACATCCGGATAGATTGCAACGCCGTTGTTTTCTTCTCCTGAATGCCACGCTTTTGCGATGGCTGTAACATCCCATGTAAGGTACTGCCCGTTAAGTGTTGCGTTTGTGTTCTGATAATCGTATATCGTATCTTCAACATCTGGCATATTGCTCCATGTTATCGTTTCGGCGTTCCACTCTTCGACGACCTTTCTCAGTGCAAGCGTTAAAAAATTAGCACTTGCAACAGCCGAGTATCCGTTATTGCTCAACTGCCCCAATGAAAGTTTGGCATCTACAATTACACTGTTCGAAGGAATCGAAGGCGGAGTGTTAAGACGCCAAAATATTCTGTTTTTACCCGCGCCGGCATTACTGTCATATCCGGCATAAAGATATCCTTCTCTGTTAAATGTTTGATCAGGACTTCCGCTCTTAACATGTGCGTCATCAACATTCTGTGTATCGAATCCACCTGCGCTTATCGGAGGATCTATGGTAACTGGAAATGCTCGAGATTCTTCATTCATCCATGTTTCATCAGCAAGAACGGTTACACGATATTCTTTATTCTTTACTTTTTCAAGTCTATACGAAACATTACTTGAATATTCTCCGTTTGCATCGACCATATACGGAGCCGTCATCGTGTACACGACATCTCCGCTTTTTTCGTCTTTAATAACGATAGACTTCTCATCGATAAGTTCTGCAGTAAGCTTATTAAGCTTCATATCAAAAACATATTGATAATTACCGGACTTGTTTTTTACTATAATGTTTTCCTTTATAGAATTTCCAACCATCACATACTCAATGTCTACTCCATCAAGAATGTCTAAATATTTAACTCTTGAAATGCCTTTTTTGACAATCAATATGCGTTCAAGCACAGACGATTCGTCGTTTTCCGAAAGGTCCGGTTGAATAACTGTAGCCGCTTTGCTTTTATTTGCATTAACAAGATGAAAACTGAGCTTGTATTCTGAATCTTTTATTGCTACGAGCTTTGACGAGCTACTGTTGTTTGCAAACTTTACAGACCACTTGCCCTTTAAGTTTGAAACACCGGCGAAACCATCTGTATCATTTGACGAAGAAGATACAAGCGTATTGTCAATTTCATCCCAATCTCCATCTTCGTTAAGATAATGGACGGCAGTTTCGTACATTGCAACATGATATGAACCGTCCGACATCCGAATATACTTAGTATTTTCATTACGTAACGAAATATCTTCACCGATAGCGTATGGTTCTGCATCTCCATCCATACTTTGCCCTTGTTCCTGTACAGTCGGTTTTGAAATCCTGTTTATAGCCGAAGCATATACTGACGTCGGCAAAAGATAAGCTATCATAAGCGCGCATATAAAAACAGATAATAGTTTTGTAAATATTTTCTTCATTTTTTAGTCCTTCCTAAAATTTAATGTCTTTTTGTTATTGAATATTGGGGAGGCGCCATTACTTGTTTTTGTATACTTATTTGTGTAAAACGAAATCACAAATTGTCGAAGAAAACAATCTAGATATGATTTTTACGGACAAGTCTTATATCTTGTTATCGTATGGCTTTCTCCAACATCTCCGCGATATGCCGTGCCTTCAAATACAGCCTTATACTGCACTCCGCTTTCGGCATAAAAATCAATGTTTACTGCAAGTCCCCGTGTGGAGCTTTTATATGCCGAATCAACATATATCCAGTTATCACCGACTTGCCTGTATAATGTAAGAGTTCCTTCAGATCTTGTTGCACCGGGCTGCTTGCTTAAGGTGGCAGTAGCAGTTCCGCTGTTCCCGTCAAAGCCAATAATCAAGTCAATGTCTAATATGTTATCCCACAGTGGCATAACCGTTGGAGGTTGCGCTGCAAAGCAAGATACGGTCATCAAAGACAGCACAAGAATACTGGTCAAGGCCAGCAAGCATAATTTGACAATTTTTTTCATAATTAATACCTCTCTTTTTTGTTTATTGTCGTTTTATATAACAAGAAAAACGCTGGAAAATTACAATTTTCCCAGCGTTTTTTTATTTTCGTTAAATTTCAACAAGATATCCCCGTTAATTTGGCGAAATTGACAAATCCGACACGCTTTGAGAGACTAAAATCAATGTTTGCAACTCAAGATTAAATCCGGTAATATCATATTTGTATACGCCATCATTCCACAAAATTTTCATACTATCATTTTTTTGATATATAAGTGCTACTGCTTCAAAGTTACCGATTTTTATTTTCTGCATCGTTCCCAGCTCAGCATCAATATATGATTCTTCGGAATCCAATACCGATTGCTTGAACGACATAATACATTCGTCGCCCGAGTAATACTCTGAGAAATACACAACGCTCGTATTAGTAATTATTTCTTCCTCCGCTCCCTGCGGCAATAAAGTGGGCTTCCTGATTTCTTCAATTGTGGCAGGAACAGATTCAGATTGCTCTGGCTTGTAATCAATTGATATGTACTTATCGTACCATTCAACAATAGTATTCCATATGGCATTCCTGATAGCAGATACACTCATCATCGCCGCAAATGCAATCGACATCACTACAAGCGCAATCACAGCTACCCTTGAAAGCACGGTTCTTGCTTTCGAGTTATCTTTTGTCTTACATTTTCTGCTTGACTTTATCAAGTTATTTATTTTGTTTATAGTACAATTGCTTAATACAACTTCAGATGCGTCCAACTTTTCAAACATCCCAGCATCGTCAAGTCCGGCATCCAATGTTGCCATGGCTATCAGATAATCATATTTATCAATTTTTCCGCAGTTCATACAATTCTTCGCTCCTTGTCTTAAGCAGTATTTTCTTTGCTCTGCAAAGTCTGACATTCACAACATTTTCCGAAACAGAAAGCAATTTCGAAATTTCAAAGTTGGACATAAACATCTGATACTTAAGATATAAAACATCACGGTATATATCATCAAGACCCGAAATAAGTTCAGCAAGCCTTTTTTTATTTTCTTCATTTATCAGAATGTTATCAAAATGCTCGGAATTATCAGCAAGTTCAATTTCAATGTCCTTGTAAAATCCATCAGCGTCGAGCCTTATATGAAAGTCTGTTTCGATTTCACGCTTTTTCTTTTCCTTATTGTACTTGTTTATTGCATCATTGCGGGTACATTTTACAATCAGATTTATCAAGTGGTTATAATCAGCATTGCGAAATCGCTCAATGTTATTAATAATTATCTTTATCACATCATGGACACAATCTTCGGCATCCACTTTTTTCTTCAGGACGCCAAATGCAACAAGATACATTTTCTTGCCGTATTTATTATAAATATCCTCGACAAAATCTCTGTCGCTTTCATCATTTATAGCTGCAATTATAGGTAACATAAACCATACCTTTCTCGTCTGTAAACTTATACCAACAGACAATTTGAGTATATCACCGAATTATGCCAAATGCAAGGTTTTAATGTCAACTTTATTGTTTTTATGTCATAGTGTTTCTTATGAAAGCAAGATAATAAATAATTTCTTAAAAAGCAGTATGTAAGCCCAACTATGGGCCTGCATACTGCTTTTCTATTGAAGCTCGAATTGATATCATATTGAGCTTTTTGTCTTATGCAATTATATTGTGTTGTTGAAAACGCATATACAATATTATTGGATATTACACTTGACAAATACAATTTCATATGGTATAATCTTTATCGACAAAACCGAAAGGAGGCACATGATGAGAGGCGTTATCTATGCACGCTATTCCTCGGATAACCAACGCGAAGAGTCGATTGAGGGACAGATCCGAGAAAACACAGCGTTTGCCCGAAAGAATGGCATTGATATTGTCGCTACCTATATTGACCGCGCCTATTCTGCCAAGACCGACAATCGTCCCGAGTTTCAGCGAATGATTAAGGACAGCGGAAAGAAGTCGTTTGATGTGGTGATCGTATGGAAGCTCGACCGCTTCTCCCGCAATCGCTATGATTCGGCAAAGTACAAGGCAATGCTGAAAAAGAATGATGTCCGCGTTCTTTCCGCCACCGAAGCAATCTCCGAAGGTGCGGAAGGAATTATCCTCGAATCGGTGTTGGAAGGTATGGCGGAATACTATTCCGCTGACCTCGCCGAAAAGGTAACCCGCGGCATGACCGAAAACGCGCTCAAGTGCCGTTTCAACGGCGGAACAGTTCCTTTCGGTTATATGATTGATGAGGAACAGCATTATCAGATCAATCCTGCGCAGGCACCGCTTGTGATTGAAATGTTTCGCAGGTATGCCGGCGGAGAATCCATTACCGAAATCATTGAAGACCTTAATGCCAGAGGCATCCGGACATCAAGAGGTAATCGTTTCAACAAGAACTCCCTCGCCCGTATTTTTTCCAACCGTCGATATATCGGAGAGTATGCTTATAAGGATATCGCCGTTCCCGATGCGATACCCGCTATTGTTTCCAAAGATATTTTTGACCGCGTGGCAATCCGTATGGGGCAGAACAAACACGCAACCGGCAAGGCAAAGGCTCCGGAAAAGTATCTACTGACGACAAAACTTTTCTGCGGCACCTGTCATTCCATGTTTGTAGGTGACAGTGCAAACAAGCCCAACGGTGCGATCTACCGCTATTACAAATGCGCAAGTGCAAAGCGCCATGAGTGCGATCGTAAAGCTCTCCGCAAGGATTGGACAGAAAATATCATCCTCGAAAAAATCACTTCATGGTTGAGTGATGACAAAACGATTGATCGCATGGCAGACGATGTAATGGCACTTTTAAGCGAAGAAAATGAGATGATTCCCGCACTTGAAGCTCAACTGAAACAGGTACGCTCTTCTATTGACAACATTATGAAAGCCATAGAACAAGGAATTGTGACACGAACCACGCGCTCAAGGCTTGAGGAATTGGAACACGAGGAGGAAAGCCTTACGGCGAATATTAAAGCAGAGGAAGATAAGAAGCCGAAAATCTCAAAAGAATTTATTCTTTTCACACTTGATAAATTCCGCAAGCTCGATCTGAGAATAGAGAAGAACAAGGAGCGCCTGATTGACGGGCTTGTAAAAGCAATAATTGTTTATGACGATCATTTTAAAGTATTTCTTACTTTCGATGATACGCCTATCACCATACCGACCTCAGAAGAAATTGAATCCATGAAAAACAGTTCGGACATTGCATCGGTCACTTCACCATCGCAAGCACTTCGAAAGAAGTGCTTTTTTGCTTTATCTCCGTATTTTATATCGAAAACGTTGAAAAAATCGACAAAGAGTGAAAAAAACCGACAAAAAATGAGGAAAAAATATTGACAAAATAAGGAAGAAAATATAAAATAGTTCACAGAAAAAGGAAATAAAGGAAATAAACGGGGGCGAATGTATTGAATACGGATTTTAATGAAAAAGCAGGCAAAGATGAGGCGCATTTTTCGCCAAAAAGGATAATTGTCAGGTTTTTCGGATTTGTACTTTCTCTTGCGATGATGATTTCTTGCTCTTCTGCAGGGCATATTTTTGCATCGGACAATCTCGCCGCGATAGGTGAAAAAAGCTATGTGAAAATAAGCGAGGCTATAGCCGCCGCGGGAGAAAACGATACTGTGAAGCTCCTGCCGAGAGCTGACGGAAGCCCTGTTTACGGCTTCTATACCGTTTCGGGGAAGAGGAATATCACGATAGATCTGAACAAAGCTACGATTGAGTACAGAGGTGAGAATAATTATTTGCTGAAAATAGAAAATTCCTCTGTCACGATAAAAAACGGGACACTCAATTTGCAGAATGCCGGCTCTGCGGTGGCAGTATCGGGTAACTCAAATGTAATTTTCGAAAATGTAACAATCAAAACCTCGGGAAGAGGAGTGTTTGTGCGGAGCGCGGGAGATACATATATAAAGGTAAATTCCGATACTGTGATAGTTTCGGAAAAGCCGAGCTTTTACTTTGGCTCGGAAGATGCCTCCGAGAATATCACGCTCGACATTTTCGGCAAGATAAATTCAGAAAAAGCCAGTGCGATATACAATATATCAAAAGGCAAAGTAAAAATCAATCTCCACAGCGGAAGCGAGATAAAGGCTGCCGATGTGGGAATATACAATAAAGAATCCGGCTTTTCGCTTGAGATGGACGGCGGACTTATCTCCGGCGGGACAGGTATTCACAGCATAGGAGGCAAGCTGACAATCCGAGGCGGACACATATCAGCCACGGGCAGCAAAGGAGAGACACCGAATACGGGTTGTGCCGTTTCATCGGAGGGAGCTTCGCTAAAGATAATCGGCGGAGTGTTTTATGCCTCCGATATCAGCGCCGGTGCTGTCGGCGGAGAATATTCGGATATCAGTGTAGTCGGCGGTTCGTTCTTTCCCGAGGTTCCGACTGCGGGGACAAGAAAGGGAGCAATATTCACCGAAGAGATAATAAACGGAATGCCATATAAAGTCATATCCTGTGCCACCGACGGAGAGGCATATAAGATAGCGAAGCCTGCCGTTCAGATAGCGATGCTGGAGCCATGGGGAGTGAGAGTCAGTGCCGCTGTGACAAAGGACGGCGTGGCTGTAGCTCCTGCCGATTATGCAATGGAAAACATCAGATGCGGCGTATGGTTTGCCATAGGGGAAGAAAAATATACCTCTGCGGAAGAGATAAAGAATGCCGCAGGTTCGGAATACATCTCGGGAAAAGCCGATACGGAAGGCTTCTTCTGCGACTATCGCGGGATATATATTTATGATTTTGACAAATACATCAGCATAGCGATAGAACTTGACAGCGGAGACGAAAAGCTTTATTCAAAGACGATATCGTATTCGATGCTCGAGCTTATCAAAATGCGCCTTGGCGCGGATGATTGCCTTGGCGCGGAGAAGGATCTGCTGAAATATATGGTTGATTACAACATGTATGTCGATGCCTACAGTAAAGGTAACTGAAAAGAATAAAGACAGCCGCCCTGCTCGGATGAGCAGGGCGGCTGACTATATGAAGCGATATTATGCCGCCTCATTCCGTTTTTGGCTCAATGCCCCGTTCCGCAAGCTTTGACGGCACTTCGTCTTTATTTGCACGACAGCAAACTATCCGTCATGGCAAATGCGGCAAAAAGAAGAAAATCCAAAGATATTATATGAAATGAGTGCTCGCCGCGCCGCGGTTTTACTACGATGGGGTCTTTCATAATATCCTCCTGCGCATTTCTTTGATATACCGACAGATTTATTCGGTATATATCATAAGAGAGACGCACGCGTAAGCGAATTTCCGCCCGAGCCGTTCTGTCATCTGCTTCTATGGGAAAAAATGAGAAATTTCCGGCTTTTTGCGTAAAAAATATGGATTTTTTCGGAAAATATGGTACAATTATTATAAGAGTCAATTTTCTTTTCTGAAAATTGAGCGAAACCAGCTTATTTCCTCGCGGCTCACGGCGGAAACACCCGCCATCAGGAGCAGATACAGGATAATTGTCGCGATTATGGCGGCGGCGCATTTCGGCGCGGTATCGAGCGCAAAGCCGAAAAGGCGGCATAATATGAGAGAGAACGAAGCGGCGCCGGCTATACAGCAGACGGGGGCTGCGGTTATGGCAGGCAGGGAAATTTCAGCACCCGTGACGGTTATCAACCTGCCGATACTGAGCGAAAAATTCAGTATTTCGCAGACAAAAACACATATCACATATCCGTATATACCGAATTTCGGCAGGAGCGTATATACGAGAGCGACGCTGACTGCGGCATCGACTATATTATAGCGCATGGAGCTGAGCTGTTGCCCCAGACCTTTGAGCATACCGTCTACTGCGGTATCTGTATACATGATGGGAATGGCGGCGGCAAAAATGCCGATGTATTTTGCCGCCTGTGTGCCCGGATATATCAGATTTCCGAGCGGCTCGGCAAAGCAGATGAAAATTCCCGCCGTGCCTATGGCAAAAACCGACGCGAATTTCACGGCGCGCTTCACGATATAGCAGATGTGAGTGTTTCCATAGACGGTTTTGTATTTCGCATCAAGCTCGGAAAGCTCCGGGATTATCAGGCTTGCAAAGGTAATGCAGACGGCGGAGGGGAAGAGAATGAGAGGCAGCACCATGCCGTGTATCGTGCCATAGGAGGCAAGAGCCGCCGCGGTGTCGGCTCCGGATTTTTTCAATCCTATCGGTATGAGAATATGCTCTGCCGTCACAAGCCCCGAGCGCAGATATGAGCTCAGCGCTATCGGAAGGGCGATGCCGGCTATCTGCGGCAGGAAATTTTTCTTTTCATCCGAAGCATTTTTCCCGGAGAGATGTTTTTTCTTATCGAAAATATAAAGCGCGAGCATATAGAAAAATGAGAGTGCTTCGGCTATGCACGAGCCGAGAACGAGCGCAAGGCAGGCATATTCCATGCCGCGCGGCGCTATAATAATAAGAAAGACAACGGTTATTCCTATTTTCACAAACTGTTCGGCGATTCCCGATGCGGCATTTTTACAGACGCGGCGCACGGCGGAAAAATATCCCGAGAATACATTTGAGAGTGCTATGAAAGGCAGACTTACCGAGAGCGCACGCAGTGAAAGCTCGGTTCGTGCATCGCAGAGGATATTATTTGCTATCGCGCCCGAAAAGGAGAAGAGCAAAAGCCCTGCGCCGATGCCGAAAAAGAGGCAATAGCCCACGCATTTTTTCATTATTATGACGGCATTGCCGTCATTGCCCAGACCTATTTCCTGCGAGACGAGCCGCATGACGGCAAGATTTATTCCCGAGCAGGCGAATGTGACGGCGAAGGCATATACGCTCATGATGAGCGAAAAGAGCCCCGAGCACTCCGCGCCTATTCTGTTTGCCACATATGCGCTCCAACAGACGGAAACCGTGCGCATGAAGACGGCGGAGGCGCCCATTATCAGTGCGTTCATGAAAAATTTTTTTACCCGATTCAAAAAATCACCCCGAATCTTTTTTGGGCTCGTACTTATAAATTTATATTCCGCTCGGGCGGAAAATATGAAGGAGGTTGCCATGACAAAAATCAAATGGAAGGAAGTCCTCACGGATACCGCATATCTGCTCCTCGGAGGAATACTATACGGTGCGGCATACAATATGTTTCTCATACCCGGAAACGTATATGTCGGCGGTGCCTCCGGCATCGCCACGGCTCTCTACAATGCGGGACTTGTACATCTGCCGATAGGAACGATGATAATCATCATCAATATCCCGCTTATGCTGATTTTCACATACTTCTACGGAATCCGCGCGAGCATCAAGAGCATAATCGGAATGCTTATCTCTTCTCTTGCCATAGATATCACGGATATTATCGGCATATTCCCGCCGGGCGTCAATGCGCCCGAGGAAAACGGATTTCTCTGCGCGGTGCTCGGCGCGGTCATACTCGGTGCTTCGCTGGGAATATTATTTTCGCGCGGATATACTACGGGCGGCACGGATATCGTCGGATTTATCCTGAAGGTTAAATTTCCGCATTTCTCTCCCTCAAAGCTGATATTTGCCTGTGACTGCGCGATAATAGCCTTTGCCGCCGTGCTCACGGGCAATTATATGACGGTGCTTTATTCCGCTGTTGCGGTTTTCCTTTTTACCACAGTGCTCGATATGACGGTGAGCGGATTTGAAAAGGCACGCCTTGCACTTATTTTTTCGGCTGAATACGATGAGATAGCCGAGGCTATTTCGGCAGAGCTGGAGCGCGGAATAACCCTGCTTGAAAGCGAGGGCTGGTATACGAAGAAGGAAGGACGTGCCATAGTCTGCGTTGTCAAGAAAAATGAGATATACAGGCTGAAAACCATAGTGCGCAGCATAGATAAAAACGCATTTGTCGTTCTTACGGAAGTGACGCAGGCGATAGGCGAGGGCTTCAATGAAAACGGCGGCGAAAATGTTCCGCTCTATCCGAAGCGCGGAGCAAAGAAGCAAATGTGACTTTACTGTAAAAATCACATATACCGTTGACAAAAGCCGCTCTTCGTTATATAATAAATCGGAAAGAAAATTCGCTGTATATTCACTATATAATAGAAAGGAAATAAAAATGAGTCTTATTCTTAATAAAATGAAAAATCCCGTCGGAGTTGCGGGTCCTGTCGTAACTGTTGTTATGGACGGCGTGGGTATCGGAAACGGTAAGGAAGGCGATGCCGTTTCCAAAGCTTATACCCCCACGCTCGATATGCTCATGACAAAATATCCGTGCCTCAAGCTCAAGGCACACGGAACGGCTGTCGGGCTTCCCTCCGATGATGATATGGGAAATTCCGAGGTCGGGCATAATGCGCTCGGCAGCGGTCAGGTTTTTGCGCAGGGCGCAAAGCTTGTTTCACAGTCTATCGAGAGCGGCGCTCTCTTTGCCGGTAAGGCATGGGGCGAGATAACGGAAAATGTGAAGGCAAATGCTTCCACGCTCCATTTCATCGGTCTTTTCTCCGACGGAAATGTACATTCCCATATCGACCATCTCAAGGCGATGATTGCTCATGCCAAGGAGGACGGCATAAAGCGCGTTCGCATACATATCCTGCTTGACGGCAGAGATGTGGGAGAAACATCGGCGCTCGAATATGTCCGCCCCTTCGAGGAGTTTCTCTCTTCACTCCGCTCGGCTGACTTCGATGTGAAGATAGCTTCCGGCGGCGGCAGAATGAAGATTACCATGGACCGCTACGGCGCAAACTGGAAAATGGTAGAGGAGGGCTGGCATACCCATGTGCTCGGCGAGGGCAGACAGTTTGCTTCCGCCGAAGAGGCAATCACGACTTACAGAGCCGAAACCGGCGCGATAGACCAGGACCTTCCCGCATTTGTCATTGCCGAAAACGGCACGCCTGTCGGCACTATAAACGACGGCGACAGCGTTGTTTTCTACAATTTCCGCGGTGACCGCGCGATAGAGATTTCCGAAGCGTTCGAGGGCGGTGCCGATTTCGACAAATTCGACCGCGTGCGTGTGCCGAAAATTGTTTATGCCGGCATGCTTGAATATGACGGCGACCTGCATATTCCTTCGAGATACCTTGTTTCTCCTCCTCATATCACAAATACAATGGGCGAATACCTTGCCGGAACAGGCATCTCGCAGTTTGCTATCTCCGAAACGCAGAAATACGGACATGTGACATACTTCTGGAACGGAAACAGAAGCGGAAAGTTCGACGACAAGACGGAAACATATGAGGAGATTCCCTCCGATATCGTTCCTTTCGAACAGCGCCCGTGGATGCAATGCGCTATCATCACTGACAAGCTTATCGAAGCCATCAAATCCGGAAAATATCAGTATATCCGCGCCAACTTCCCGAACGGCGATATGGTGGGTCACACAGGCAATTACGAGGCGACTATCTGCTCCATGGAGGCACTCGATCTCCAGCTCGCAAGAATAATCGCCGCCGTTGACGAAGCAAAGGGCGTTGCGATAATTACCGCCGACCACGGAAATGCCGATGAGATGTACGAGCTCGATAAGAAGACAGGCACCTTCAAGAAGAATGCCGACGGTTCGCCAAAGGCAAAGACGAGCCATACGCTCAATCCCGTACCCTGCATTATCTATGACAACTTCACGGAAAATAAATACACGGTAAAGCCGCAGGCTGATTTCGGTCTTGCAAATGTTGCCGCCACGACGGTAAATCTGCTCGGCTACGAGGCTCCCTCCATGTGGAAGGAAAGCCTTATAGATGTAAAATGAAGCAGATAAGGCTGAAAATAAAATCGATACAGCGCGATCCGGAGGGCGATGAGCTTGATATAAACATAGCTTGCGATGGCACGATGGAAATGCGCGGCGGACGCATATATATAAAATATGAAGAAGATATCTCCGGCGAGGGCGATATCGTGGAAAATACGATGTCATTCGATACCGGAGAGCGTGATGTGATTTCGCTTTCCCGCATCGGTGACGCAAAAATGTCGTGCGTGTTTGAACGCGGCAAGAGGTATCCCTGCAATTATGAATTGCCGTTCGGCGCTTTTGAGCTGGTGGTTTCCGCAAAATGTGTCGACAACAGCGTTGATTATGAAAAAGGCGGCGAAGTATATCTCAAATATGCGATGGAGTCCCGCGGAATAGTCATTCAGAATGTAAAATACAGACTGACAGTCGAAAAAGCGTGAGTTTTTTCGACTGTTTTCCCTTCTTCTGACGTTTATAGAAAAAACCTCGAAAAAAGTAAAAAAACTTTCACAAAAAGTATTGACAAGATTGGAGAAGTGTGATATACTGGTCAAGCCGTCTCGGAGAGGGGCGGCGAAACGGTCTTTGAAAACAGAACAACAACGAAAAAGACAAGGAATCTCGTTAATAGAGAACTTTGAACACAAAGTACAAAAAGTAAGAAGAAGCTAAGAAAAAAGCTCTGAATACGGTTTAGGCATCGGAGGGAACTCCGGTGAATAAATACAATATTTAGAGAGTTTGATCCTGGCTCAGGATGAACGCTGGCGGCGTGCTTAACACATTCAAGTCGAACGAAGCTACATTGGTTAATCCTTCGGGAAGCGCTGATATAGCTTAGTGGCGGACGGGTGAGTAACGCGTGAGTAACCTGCCTTAATGAGGGGGATAACACTTGGAAACGGGTGCTAATACCGCATAAAGTATTGTTTTTGCATGGAAATAATACCAAAGCTGAGGCGCATTAAGATGGGCTCGCGTCCGATTAGACAGTTGGTGAGGTAACGGCTCACCAAATCAACGATCGGTAGCCGGACTGAGAGGTTGAACGGCCACATTGGAACTGAGAGACGGTCCAGACTCCTACGGGAGGCAGCAGTGGGGAATATTGGGCAATGGGCGAAAGCCTGACCCAGCGACGCCGCGTGAGGGAAGAAGGTCTTCGGATTGTAAACCTTAGTTATCGGGGAAGAAGCAAGTGACGGTACCCGAAGAGAAAGCCACGGCTAACTACGTGCCAGCAGCCGCGGTAATACGTAGGTGGCGAGCGTTATCC
>ERZ507039.331-NODE-331-length-18831-cov-3.267789_pt1 | contig 18831 bp, 8 predicted proteins | sample MGYA00512872_ERZ507039 | MGnify/ENA metagenome assembly ERZ507039
TCACATCGCCTGCGCCGATGACAGCTAAGGGCACGACATTGGTGGTATGCGCGGTGAAGGGAGAACCATCGGGGTTCTTCATCTTCTCGGCGTTGCCGTGATCGGCGGTCAGGAATACGACACCGCCGGCGTTCAGCACGGCATCGGTGACCTCGCCCACGCACTTGTCAACGGCCTCAACAGCCTTGACAGCTGCATCAAAGACGCCGGTGTGGCCGACCATATCGCAGTTGGCAAAGTTCAGGATGATGACATCGTACTTGCCGCTCTCGATGCGGGCCTTGCACTCGTCAGCGACCTCATAGGCGCTCATCTCGGGCTTGAGGTCGTAGGTGGCAACCTTCGGGCTGGGGATGACCTTGCGGTCCTCGCCCTCGCAGGGCTGCTCAACGCCGCCGTTGAAGAAGAAGGTCACATGGGCATACTTCTGGGTCTCGGCGATTCGCAGCTGGGTCTTGCCCTGCTTGGACAGGTACTCGCCAAAGGTGTTCTCCAGGCTCTCCGGACCAAAGGCCACATGCACGCAAGGCATCTCCGCATCATACTGGGTCATACACACAAAATAGGGGTTCAAAGCGCCACCCTTGCGGTCAAAGCCGGTGAATGCCGGATCCACAAAGGCGCGGGTAATCTCCCGGGCACGGTCCGGCCGGAAGTTAAAGAAGATCACGCTTTCGCCGCTGTGCACACGGCCCTCGTTGCCAACAACGGTGGGCAGCACAAACTCATCGGTCAGGTGCTTTCCATCCTCGTCCACCGTCTCATAAGACGCACGCACGGCCGCCACCGCGTCCGTAGCCTGCACGCCCTCGCCGTACACCATAGCGGCATAGGCTTTCTCCACACGGTCCCAAATATTATCACGGTCCATGGCGTAGAAACGACCCATCACAGAGGCGATCTTACCAACGCCCAGCTCCTTCATCTTGGCCTGGAGCTGTTCCAAATCCTCCGCTGCAGAAGCGGGGGGCACATCACGGCCGTCCAGAAAAGCGTGCACATACACCTTGGAAACGCCCTGTTCCTTGGCCATCTCCAGCAGATTGTACAGGTGGGTCATATGGCTGTGTACGCCACCGGGAGACACAAGGCCCATCAGGTGCAGGGCCTTGTCCTTGGCATTCTCCATAGCGCCAACCAGCACTTCATTCTTATAGGCCTCACCGTCGGCAAACGCCTTGGAAATGCGGGTCAAATCCTGGTACACCACGCGGCCGGCGCCCATATTGGTGTGGCCCACCTCGCTGTTGCCCATCTGGCCGTCCGGCAGGCCCACATCCATACCGGAGGCGCCGATATAGGTATAAGGGCACTCGGCCATCAGCTTATCCAAATTGGGCTTCTTGGCCATGGCAATGGCATTGCCATGCTGGGACGGGTTCTTGCCGAAGCCGTCCATAATGCAAAGCACATAAGGTTTCTTAGACATAGTAATAACTTCCTTTCACGGATAAAGCGACAAAGCAAGAGGGAGCAGCGACCGTCGCCGCAACTCCCCCCAGCCATTGATTTTTTATTTAGAAGCAGCCTTCACGATCACGGAGAAGTCCTTGGCCTTCAAAGAAGCGCCACCGATCAGTCCGCCGTCTACATGCTCCTTCGCCAGCAGCTCCTCTGCGTTGCCTGCATTCATAGAACCGCCGTACTGCACCACAAAAGCATCTGCAGCAGCCTGGCCGTACAGCTGAGCGATAACGGAACGGATGTAACCGTTCACCTCGTTAGCCTGATCCGCCGTAGCGGTCTTGCCGGTGCCGATAGCCCATACCGGCTCATAAGCGATGATCACATTCTTCAGCTCTTCCTCGCTGACGCCCTGCAAAGCGATCTTGGTCTGCATGCCGACCACCTCAAAGGTGACGCCCTGCTCGCGCTCCTCCAGCACCTCACCAACGCAAAGGATCACTTTCAGTCCATTGTCCAGGGCAGCGCGCACACGCTTGTTCACGGTCTCGTTGGTCTCGCCAAAATACTGGCGGCGCTCACTGTGGCCGATGATCACATAGGGCACGCCCATGGCCTTCAGCATGGGAGCGGACACCTCAGCAGTGAAAGCACCTTTCTCTGCCCAGTGGCAGTTTTCAGCGCCCACCTGAATGTTGGAGCCTTTGGTGGCGTCCAGTGCAGCCTGCAGATCCACAAAGGGTGCACAGATGATTACATCGCAATCCGCGTCTGCCACCAGGGGTTTCATCTCCTCCAGCAGAGCAGTGGTCTCTGCGGGGGTGTTGTTCATTTTCCAGTTGCCGGCAATGACGGCCTTACGAAGTGCTTTGTTCATAATTCACTTACCTCTTTTATAGAAAAAATAGATTTAGCAATTAGTCCTTATCCTGCAATGCAGCGATACCGGGCAGCTCCTTGCCCTCCAGGAATTCCAAAGAAGCGCCGCCGCCGGTAGAAATGTGGCTCATCTGATCGGCAAAGCCCAGCTTGGTCACAGCAGCCACAGAATCGCCGCCGCCGATAATGGAGATGGCGCCGCTGTCTGCAATAGCCTTAGCCACAGCGATGGTACCGCTGGCGAAATTGTCCCACTCGGACACACCCATGGGGCCGTTCCAAATCACAGTGCCTGCGCCGTCAATGGCGTCAGCAAACAGCTTCTCGGTCTTGGGACCGATGTCCAGGCCCATCCAGCCGTCCGGAATATCGTCGGACTTGCAAACCAAAACCTCGGTATCCTCTTTATACTCTTTGCCGCAGCGGTTGTCTATGGGGATCAGGAACTTTACGCCCTTATCCTTGGCAGTCTGCATCATCTCGCCGGCCTTGTCCACCCAGTCAGCCTCCAGCAGAGAGGTGCCGATGTTGTGGCCCAGGTACTTCATAAAGGTATAAGCCATACCGCCGCCGATGATGATGGTATCGCACTTGTCGATCAAATTAGAAATTACACCGATCTTGTCAGACACCTTAGCGCCGCCCAGAATGGCAACCAGCGGACGCTTGGGATCTGCCAGTGCGCCGCCCATAAACCGGATCTCCTTTTGGATCAAATAACCGCAGGCAGCCGGCAGGTAAGAAGCCACACCGGTGGTGGAGCAATGGGCACGGTGTGCGGTGCCGAATGCGTCGTTCACAAACAGGTCTGCCAAAGAAGCCAGCTCCTTGGAGAAGTTCTCCTCGTTCTTGGTCTCCTCTGCACGGTAACGCACATTCTCCAGCAGCATCACCTGGCCGTCCTGCAAGTCGGCAGCCATCTTCTTCGCATTTTCACCGACTACATTCTCGTCCTCAGCCAGCGGCACATCCACGCCCAGGTACTCGCTCAGGCGCTTAGCCACGGGAGCCAGGCTGAACTCAGGCTTATACTCGCCCTTGGGTCTGCCCAGGTGGGAGCACAAAATCACCTTGGCGCCCTGCTCCATCAGGTACTTAATGGTGGGCAGTGCAGCCACAATACGCTTGTCATTGGTGATCTCGCCGTCTTTCAGCGGAACATTAAAGTCGCAGCGTACCAGTACGCGCTTGCCTTTAACATCCAAATCTTCAACGGATTTTTTGTTCAGTGCATTCATAAAATAACAACTCCTTCAAGTTAATCTGTCTTCTTAGAAAAGTCTGATATTTTTACCGATACAATTATAGCCGATTTGCCCCTATATTGCAAGAAAAAATTGGTCTCTGTCTGCAGATTTGTTATATTATTCACAACTTGCCCGCCGCTATGCAAAATCTTGTGCAAGGTGCAACAGACCGGCGGAGAAAATCCGCCGGTTTTTCTTATTTCTTGGTGGTCACGCTCTTGGCCTTACTCCACCCGGAGTAGAGCTTTACATTTTTGCCGTTCACCTTGACGGTCTTATAGGTGCGCACGCGCACATAATATTTCTTCTTGGCGGACAGCTTACCGACACTCTTAGAAGTCGTCTTATTCTTGCTGATCGTCACCGTCTTGGCTTTCTTAAACTTACTGCTGGTGCTGTACTGCACCTGGTAGCCGGTAGTTTGCGTCGCCTGCTTTTTCCAGGTCACCTTAAAGCCTTTCTTGGCAGCGGTGACCTTAGACACACTTGTACCTTTCGGGTTAATATTATAGGTCATGGACTTACTGCCGCTGTAATTGCCCTTGAGGGTCACTTTTACGGTGTATTTGCCCACATTCTTCATGCCCTTGGGGTAGTCAATTTTATAATCCGTACTCTTCAGGGACTTGCCCTTACTGTCTTTCACGGTCACAGACGGTTTTTGCACCTTGCCGTTATAGGTGTAAGCAGTTTTGCTTAGCTTGATATTGCTGGCTTTATAGTATGTCTGCAAGGTCTTGGTGTAAGTGGCCTTGCAGTCGGTACGGGTACAAGCATAAGTTGCTGTCCGTTTGCCGTCCTTAGAAGTCGTGGCCTTGGTCAAGGCACGGCTTCTTTCTTTGTAATTATGACCCAGCGCCGGGACAATATCCCGGTGCACCTCATCTGCGCAAATGGTGCAGAAGTAGGGCGTGTAGCCCGCAGTGGTGCAGGTGGGCAGTACAGAAGCTTTCGGTCGGTAGTCATGTTTTAAATTGAAATTCGCTGTAGCGGTATAACCCATATAGTGCACCACCACAGTATTCGTGCCGCAACTACCACAAGTGGACAAATCTATAATCACATCAACATCGTCTACTGTCAGACTGCCTAAAGCATCCTTATACTTCCACTCTATATGAGCACCAGAACGATCCACAATCAGCAGTTTCATCGCATTCAGCACCGCCTGCTGGCTATAAGTGGTAAACTCTTCTTGGTTCAGATATAACCGCAATCCCACCGTCTGGGACAGAGTGCCGCTTTGGCTGCTAGTCAGGTTCACATCTACGGTAGCACTCGTAGAGGCTATTTTACCCGTCACAGAATAGATATATGTCTTGCCCTTCTCCAGCTTAGCGGTCAAAAAGGGCCGCGCGAAATTCGGGGTTGTGGTTCCTTCATGGTTTGGATATACAAAATCCCTCACGGTGCCGTCCGGCTTCGTCAGGCTGGCCTCGATATTTCGACCGCCTCCGCCGTCCCCATGGCCATACAGATTCAAAGTATATTCCGCCGTGTACTGAGGGGTAAAGGTCAAAGTTGCCGTCTCCCCGGCGCCAAAGGAAAAGGCGTTGTCCCGGGGGCGGAACAGATAATTTTGATTCAAGTCCACTGTGGGCGCTGCCCACGCCGTCACCGGCAGGGTGCACACCAGCAGCAGAAACGCCAGCAGAAAACTGCCCAGGCGTATAGTTTTTTTCATAATCGCACTCCTTTGCTGCCCTTATTGTAGCACAGGTCAGACGGATTGTAAATAGGAAAGGTCTGTCAATAGGTATAGCGCAGCACGTCGGAATACACCGTGTGCAGGGCGCCGTCTACGTCGGCATAAGTCAGGTACGCCCGCGCGGCGGCAGTGCCCACATGGGCGGAAATGCCATAGTACAGTACAAACTGGCCTTCCGGCTCCGTAGAGCGGTTTTGCGCGCAGCGCACCGTGCCGGCGTCCGTACCGGCGCCCGGCTTACCGGCCATCTCCAGCACCAGGTCATCATCTGCCAAATTCTTGCCGTACAGGAAGCCGGAGGTCACCAGCCGGTTCCCCTCCCCGGCCATGGACCGGGTGGCAGCAAACATCACCCGCCCGGTATCCGACTGCAACTGGGCGGAGAGCAGTGACACAGAGGGCACCGGAGTCAGATCATCGGTGCGCTTCTCCAGCGCCAAATCGGCAACAGCGTAGAAGCTGTACCGGCTGCCATAACCCAGCACCCGCCCATCGGCTGAAAAGCCCTTGGCATCTGCCGCAGACACAGTAACCCGCGCCCCATAGGCAACAGTCAGACTGTTCCGGGCAGTTTGGCTGCCGCACTGCAAGGTGCAGCCGGGGGCGGTGATGGTCAGCTGCTTGGCTCCACCGGCGCGGTACAGTGCCTGCACGGTCAGGGATCCGGTGGCGCTGTGGATCTGCGTCGGCGTGTAGGACCAGCCGACAAAAGTATAGCCGGTGTAGGTAGGCGGCGTGGGGATCTTAACATCCGCAGCACTGTCCACCTGTTGATAAGACAGCACATTGGAAAACGGGTCAATAAACAAAAAGGTCAGCCGGTCGCTGTTGTCCAAAAACAGCGGTGTGTAGGTGGCGCTGGCCACCGGGGTAAAGGTATAGCTGGCATCGCCGGACAGAATCTTATTCCCCTGCTGCCAACCGGCAAAACGGCAGCCGCTATTGGGCAGAGCCAGCAGCGTGCAGTCCTTGCCCCGATCTACATAAATCCGGCCGCCGGCGGTCACGTCCGTATCGTTAAACAGCAGCGCGCCCATATCTGCGCCGGGGGTAGCAATGCAAAAGCCGTCGTAATCTACAAAATTCGCCCGTGTGGTCGCGCTGCACCGGCTGCACCCCAGTAGGTCATAACCGCGGGCAGTGGGCGTAGCCGCCACCCGTTCCAGCAGCACAGAATAGTCGTGGGCCAAATTAAAATCCGCCGTGGCGGTGTAGCCCATATAGTGCACCTGCACCGTGTTCTTGCCGCAGGCACCGCAAGCGGACAGATCCACGATCACATCGGCGCCGCCCACTAACAGGCTGCCCATCGCATCCTTATACTTCCATTCTAAGTGGGCGCCGGTACGATCCACAATCAGCAGCTTCATTGCATTCAGCACCGCCTGCTGGCTGTAAGCGGTAAATTCCGTTTGATCCAGATACAGTCGCAGCCCCACCTCCTGGGAAAGGGTGCCGCTTTCGCCGCTGGTAAAGTCCACATCTACCGTTGCGCCGGTGCTGGTTGCCGTCCACCCTCTAACCGAGTAGGTATAGGTTTTGCCCTGCTCCAGGGTAGCGGTCAGGTACGGATGGCTGTAATCCTTAACGGTAGAGCCGGTACGGTTAGGGTATTCAAAGTCCGTGACCGTGCCGTCCGGGTTCGTCAGGATGGCACGGATATTCCGCCCGCCTGTCACATGGCCGAACAGCTTTAAGGTGTATTCCGCCGTGTACTGGGGCGTAAAGGTCAGGTTTGCCGTCTCACCGGTGCCAAAGGAAAAGGCGTTAGTCCGGGCACGGAACAGGTAATTTTGGTTCAGATCTACCGAGGTGGTGGCACCGTAAGTGACCCACGGCAGGGCACAGCAGGCCAGTACTAACGCCAGCATTAGGCACGCCAGGCGCTTTGTCATCTTTTTCATACCGCCGCCTCCAATTCGTTTCGTCTGCTTTCATTGTACCATAAGTGCCACTCCATTGCCATAAAAAAGCAAAAAAAGCCGACGGTCTCCCCGCCGGTCCATACAATACCGTCCCGGCGCAACCAACCGGCCGCACCGGTAAAACAAAAAAATCGAGCCGAGGGATTGCTCCCTCGGCTCTTTTCGCTCGAGCAATTATTTTACTAATTGCAATTAGTCGTCTTCGCCACCAACAATTTCAGGACCGCTTGCGGTCATCACATTGATCTGCTGAAATTCCTTGACGTCGACAACAGGCTTAGAATAAGCTTCTTTCATGAAGACATTCCTCCTATTCCTAAATTGCCTTATATCGCTGCCGGCAGTTGCCCGCCGGCAGGAGCGATAAATAGGGGTCTACGCGATTAAGCGTAAGTGTGGTTCATCACATCAGAGTACACGGTCTGCACTTTGCCATTCTGATCCTTGTAGGTCAAGAATGCCTTAGCGGAGGCAGTGCCGGTCTGAGCGGAGATACCATAGCTCAGGATGAACTGGGTGCTGCCCTCGGTGCTGTTGGCATAAGCAGCCTTCACAACGCCGGAGTTATCAGCGGAACCCTTCTTGCCAACGTTGGCCAGAGTCAGGTCAGCGTCAGTCAGGTTCTTACCATACACGAAACCGGACTTCAGGTAAGTGCAGCCATCCACCATAGCGCGGGTAGCAACGAACTCAACCTTGTAAGAACCGGCAACCTGGTTGGCAGAAACAGCAGCCACAACGGGAGCCTGGGTGGTAGCGGAAGCAGCCTTCACAGTTACATCAGAAGCAACATAGAAGGTGTAGCTGTCGCCGTAAGCAACGATCTTGCCGTCGATAGCCCAAGCGGTAGCGCCGGCCTTAGACACGGTTACCTGGGTGCCATAAGGAACGTCAGCCAGAGTACCCTGCGCGGAGTTGCTGCCGTAAGCAACGGTAGCGTCAGCGTCAGTGGTTACAGTGTAGGTAGCGGCAGCGTCCTTCTCATACTGTGCATAAACAGTCATGGAGGAGGTAGCGGCCTTAATGGTAGCCTCATCTGCGGACCAACCGGTGAAGGTGTAGCCGGTGTAGGTGGGCGCCTGCGGGATCTTCACATCTGCGCCGGAAGCAACAGACTGAGAAGAGATCACGTTGTTGAACATATCAACAAAGGTGAACTGAACGGGCTTAGCGGACTCAGCGAACACGGGCGTGTAGGTGATGTCAGCGATAGCCACGGTGGTGTAGGTAGCATCGGTGGAAACGATCTTGTTACCGGTCTGCCAGCCTACGAAGGTGCAGTTCTCATTGGGAGTCGCAACCAGGGTGTAAGTGCCGTTCTCAGCGAACTTCTTAGAACCACCGGCGGTCACATCCTGACCGGCCAGGGTTACAGAGCCGTTCTCCACAGCATTTACGGTTACGGTCACACCAGCCAGAGCCGGAGCGGTCTCCTTGGTGTAGGAGTAGCCACAGTCCTTACAGGTGTAAGTGGTGATCTCGGCCTGATCCAGAGTAGCCTCCTGGGTCACCTTAGCGGTGAAGTCGCAGGCCTTGGTCTCCTTGTGAGAAGCGTCATTGGCGCAAACGCGGGTATGGGTGGCATCAGCCTCAGCAGTTGCAGCGTCATGGCTCCACTGGCCCCAAGCGTGGCCGGTAGCCGGAATAGCTACAGTGTAGGTGCCGCCGCACTCGGTGCAGGTGAAGGTCTTCACGCCGTCCTCGGTGCAGGTAGCAGCCTTGGTCTCCACACCATTATCGAAGGTGCACTTGTCAGTCTTAGTAGGCTGGCTGCAGGTACCCTCGCCGGTGCAGGTAGCAGTATGGGTGTAATCCTTACTCTCAACGAAGGCCTGACCGCTGGTGTAATCAGCAACGGGAGCGCCGTAGTTGTGGGTATGACCCAGAGCGGGCTTGGTCTCCTCAGTGTAGGAGTAGCCGCAGTCCTTACAGGTGTAAGTGGTGATCTCAGGCTGATCGGAAGTCTGGTTCTGGGTTACCTGAGAAGTAAAGTTACAAGCTGCGCTATCGGTATGAGTAGCGTCATTCTCGCAGGTGCGGGTGTGCTTGGACTCAGCCTTAGCGGTAGAGTCGTCATGCTTCCACTCGCCCCACTTGTGACCCAGAGCAGCCTCGCCGGTCATCTGGGTTCTGGAGATCTCCTGACCGCAGACGGAGCAGTAAACCACGGAGTCATAAGTCTCAGCAGTCTCGCAGGTTGCGGGCTTCACATTCTCCTTAACCGCAGCAGCGGGGGTGTGGTTGTTGGTAGCGGGGATAACCACGTTATGCTCAACGCTGATCACATAGCCGCAATCGGAGCAGCTGGTGGTCACGGTCTTAGAACCGTCCTTACCGCAGGTGGCATCCACAATGTTGCTGTCCATAGTCTGCGGATTATGCGGCGTGGTGGTCAGCTTAGCAGTGAAGGTGGTGTCTGCGGAGATGGTCGCCGTGGTGGGATCGGTATCCCAAGCATAGCTGTAGTGGCCGGCAGCATCGGGAGCCTTCGTGGGCAGAGTCGGTACAGAAGCGGGGCTCTTGCCCTCTTCCACTTTCTCGGTGCCCAGAGAAGCGCCGTCCTCGGTCACATAGTTAACGGTGTAAGACTTGGTCTCCGGAGCAGATGCCTTCATGGGTACTTCAAAAAGTCCAACCTCAGCATCGCCTTCTTCGGAGATACCTGTCATGGTGTAGCTGCAAGCGATCTCGTTTTCGTTACCAAATGCAATAGAACTGTACTTGGTCATCAGCGGATCGGTGTTGAAAGTCAACAAGCTATCTTCAATTTTTGTGCCAGCAGCTACCTTAAAGCCAACAGTTGCAATGTAAATACCATCAATAACAACATTAGTATCCTCGTCACTGTTGTACAAAGTAGAAGTATCGCCCTGCCATGTAGCATCCGGAACTTCATCGTTAACCAAACGAGTACCATAGCAGATGTACTGCTCGGTTCCGTTTACATCACTTGCATTATCAGTCATGTAAGCTTCGCCGTTAGCATCGACCATAGCCTCATCAGCCATTGCAAGTAACTTTGCAGTCTTGCCCCAACCGGTGGTTGCATTGCTACGCGCACCAGGTGTCAGAGCAGAATTAACTTCATATTTGAATTGCACATTACCAAATTGACCAGCCGTATCACGCAGAATGAATGATGCAGCAACAAAATACTCGCCCTTAGAGTTTGCTTTCAGGGTGCAACCATCGCTACCAACGGTCTGACCTTCCACAGAAACTTTACTCAAATCAGTAACGGTCGCGCCATCGGTAATCCAGTTCTCATCGCCATTCTTATAAAAAGCCTGATCTTTACCGGTGTAGGCAGTCCATACTACATCCAATTTCGGGCTCAGGCTCTTAGCAGCAGGCAAGTCAGCCTTTTCGATAACCTGGCCAGGCGTATAATTCGCTGCCAACGCAGAAACGGGCGCAGCAGTCAGGATCATCATACCTGCCATAATACCGGAAAGCACTTTCTTTACGCTTTTGCGCATGTGTGTTTCCTCCTAAAATAATCAATTGTAAATCTCAGCACTCAACATTTTACCAGAGAATGCCTTGTAAATGTTGTAATCAGTACCATTCACGGCACCGTCGTGATTAAAATCACAGGCGCCATTGTATGTACTGTCACTCTTACTCTTACCTGTACATCTCTTATAAACATTGAAGTCTGTGCCATTTATAGCCGAATCTTTCTTGAAGTTGCATACAACCATACCGTAGGTGCCCAGATCCACATCACCGTCAGCAACCGTGATCTTAATGTCACGATCGTAGCCGTAGGCGTAGCTCAGCGTAGCGGTATAAGTACCGGCTGCCAAAGACGGAATAGTAAATACGCCATCCGCGCCGGTAGTTGCCACAACTTCCCCATTGATCAGCACATCACAACCGATGACGGTAAATGCACTGCCTGCCACCTTGCCGCTGGTATTGGCCAGCGCCAGCACTCTGCCGGTAACGGCATGGCCGGTGGCCGGTGACAGATCTGCTGTCATGGGATACAGCGTTGCGTTATAGCCGTCAAAGGCGGTGACCAGCGCATAGCAGTCCTGGTCAGCCGTGCCATAATCGGCATAATCCGCATAATCTGCCTCAATGAAGGTTTGGTTCGGGTCCGTATCCAAGGTCACAATCTTTGCAAAGTCCACAGGCGCATCCGTAGTAACGGTGACCTGCAACTTCAAAAGGAGCTGACCCGCCGCATCAATGGCGGTGGTCGTTGCGGTCTGGTCCACCCTGGTGATAAAACCAAAGTTGATGGTCCCATTCTGCACCAGCACACCGGCGGCGCCAAGGCCCCGCAGCTGATCCGGCAAACTGTCCGACAGCAGATCACTGTGTCCGTTGACCGTCAGCACAGCCGCATCATAAGACATGGTGTACTGCATCACGGCAAAGGACTGCATACCGGAAAGCGTAAAGGATACGGTATAATCCCCGGCAGACAGTGCATTGCCGTCTACCGCCCGGCCCTCGCTGTCCGTAAAGGTACAGGAGAGGTGGGGCTGCTCGGTGCCCAAGGTACCCTGGGCAGCCAGCGGGGAAATAGAGGTTAAGGTCAAAATCAATACAAACGATAAGAAAGCAGCAAGTGTTCTCTTCAGTTTGTTCAATTTCATAATCAAAATCAGTGTGACCCAAGCGGTGCCGAAGCACCGCCCGGGTACTTTAAGTTAGGATTTAGCCGTAGATTGCGTTGCTCAGTGTCTTACCTGTAAATGCCTTATAGATATTGTAGTCTGTACCATTTACAGCGCCATCATGGTTAAAGTCGCATGCTTCGTTATAGGAAGCACTACCCTTAGATTTACCTGTTGACTTCTTGTATGTGTTGTAGTCAGTACCGTTGATTGCTGCATCTTTCTTGAAGTTGCATACAACCATACCGTAGCTGCCCAGATTCACATTGCCGTCTTTCACCTCAATGGTGATGTTACGGTCAAAGCCATACTGATAGCTCAGCGTTGCCGTGTACTTACCGGCAGCCAAAGACGGAATGGTAAAGGTACCATCCTGACCGGTGGTAGCCACAGTCTCGCCGTTGATGATCACATTACAACCAATGACTGTAAACTTGTCACCAGCAACCTTACCGCTGGTGTTCGCCAGAGCAAGCACCTTACCGGTTACAGCAAAGCCCTCAGAAGGAGCAGTTGTGCCCTCTTCAAGAGAGTTCTCTGCATCTACCAGGTTCTTGTAAGCGGTGAAGCAAGCAGACAGGTTAGCGGTGTAGTTGTCCTTATCAGCCGGAACATAGGTGGCAGCGTCCTTATGGGCGTAGTCGCCATTACCGGTGGTCGCAACATCTACAGCAGCAGCCAGTGCGTTCACATAGTTGGTCCAGGACTCGTCGGTGTAAACCTTCTCGCCCTTGTTAACCAGCTTGCCGCCCTCAACAGCACCGTACTTTGCGGAAGTCGCGGTGGTGGCGATTGCAGCATTCTTGATGGCATTGCCGTCTGCATCGACTTTACCGGAATCTGTCCAGGTGGTGGTCATTGCGCTGTAAGCGCTGCCGCTGGCGTGAGAAACCTCAGCCTCCACCTTGTCGCCGATATAGCCGCGCTCGGTCACAGTGCCCATGTACAGGCTAAACATACGAACAGCCTCTTCAATCAGCAAAGAAGAAGTGCTGGTGGAGAATGCATAGGTATAATCCGCAGCGTCATTACCGTTGGTGTTCGCCAGGTCAGCAATGGTCTGGTCGATCTGGTTCCAAGCGCAGGTGGCAAGCACCGTCTTGGACTCGTCACTCTTCAGGTAAATATCTGCAGCGTACATCTTTTCAGCATCCTTCGCCACGGATACCATCTTCTGGTACTCGGGCAGATCGAAGTTGGCGTCCGTCATACCGTCACGAATGGAAGAAACATCCGTGAAGATCTGACCGGCAACGGTAACGCTCAGCATCTGCGCACACTGATCCACAGCATAGCGCATCTTGTCTCTTGCCTGCATGGCAAGTGCACGGGTTTCCTCACCATTGTTGACAATGGACTTCTCGGTAACCATGTGCTTCACAGTGAAGTCCTTGCTCACGGCAACGCCATTGGCATTGTAGTAAACGAACTTCGCCTGATTGAAGGTGCCTTCCTTTTCAGCACCGTTGATCGCATAGGGAGCATCCTTATAAGTGGTGGTATCCCATGCGGTGGCATAAGCCGGGGTGTTCAGGAAGTACCAGGAAGAACCGCTCTTCACAACAACCTGGCCGGTCTTATCCATACCCACGGTGTAAGCCTGACCACCAACATTGGTGGAAGTCTGAACCGTTACATCAGCATCGGTCAGAGCCTCTGTGGTGTAATAAGGCTGGCTCATAGCGCTGTCAGCATAGTAATAAGTGCCGTCAGTAGTTGCATAAGCAGCCAGAGCTGCAGGCAGCTGATCCAAGGAAGTTACGGGCTTGGTTGCAGGCTCGCCGATCACGGTCTTCACCTCAGAGGTAACAGGCGTCTTCGTGAACGCACTGGACAGCGTGCCGGCAGTGGACAGATTCAGCGGAGACTGGCGGGCCTCAAAGCCGGCAGCCAAAGCAGCGGTTGCTGCATCATAGGTTGCGGAAGAGCCGCTGGCCTTATCGTAATCCTTAAAGTCAGAAGGTCTGTAGTTCTTAATGTAGCTATTCAAAGAATCGTAAGCACTATTGAACTGGCCACGGTTACCATCGTCAGCAACGGTTACTTTCAAGCTACCGGTTGCCGGGTTCTTATCGCAGTAGAAGCTCAACTTCACTTCTTTCTTGGATACCTGAGAAATATCCGTAGAACCATCATATTTGAACAGATCCAGGGAAGAGGAGCTGTCCTTAGACAGAGTCACGGAACCGGTCTGGATGTACAGACCGTCAATGCCGGTTGCGCCGGAAACCTTGCCCAGCAAGCTGCTGTAAGCGAAGTCGCCGGAACCGCTCTTCAGATAAACAGCGGTGTAATAACCGTTGCTATCCTTAACAGCTGCAGCCAGCGCTTTGCCGCCGTTCAGCTCGCTCAGCGTGTAAGCGTGGTTCACACGAGATACGCCGTTGGAGGGAACCTGGCTTGCGGCAACGCCCTTGACCCAAGTCTGACCGCCATCGGTGGTGTAGTCTACCTTTTCGTAGTTCAGCACATCACCGGTGAACTTATCAAACGCAGCCATCATGTTGGAATTGTTTACAGTTACGGTCTTGTTGCTAAAGGAATCCTTAACAGAACCGGTGCTGTAAGCAAAAACGCCGTCCAAAGTCTTGTCGGGAGAACCGGCAAGGGTACGGTCATAGCCAAGACGAATCTTGTAGTTCTTCACTGCATCCAGGTTAGAGCTTGCCAGAACAATATCGGTAGGATAGCTTACACGGAACGGCTTCTGGTTCATGTAGGGGTTACCAAAGTAACCGGTGTTGTTCACGGTAGCCTGGCCATCGGAGGTCTTACCGGAAGAACCATTGGAGAATCTGCCGTCCTGAGAACCGCCCGGATACACAGAATCGGACCAGTTCTTCAGCGGAGTCACAAACTGATAAGTCTTGCAGGTCAGGCCGGTGTAGAGAGCCTGGTTGGTGTTGGTGTCGATAATGTTGTAAGTAACGGTGTAAGTTACTACAGTATCTTCATCAAAACCGCCGTTGGTAACAGTGAAGGAAGCGGACTTCTCAGGAACAACTGTCTTGCTGGAGAAGTCTACGGTGCAAGCACTGTTATCGGAGGCCACATTCGTGATCTCAATGTTGTAACGGCCACGAGCAACGAAGTTACCCTCGGCGTTCTTTACCGCACGGTTCAGACCGTAGCAGTTATTGGTAACCGTCAGCGTTGTGGTGGTGGTGTTACCGCCATAGCTGAGGGTCAAGTTGCTGTCTGCCACACGAGCGGAAGCCAGCTTCATGTTATGATCCGCCAAAGTGGTGATCAGGCCGCCAATCAGATTGTTCACAGCCTGTACGGTGTACATAGCGCCGGGCAGGATCGTATCGGTCTTGCCGCTGTCGCCGCCTACACCGCCGCTGGCTTCATACACATTGTATACCAGGGTACCCAGTACGCCGTAACTGCTGTTGCTGGAAGTACCGGCAAAGGTATCCTTCTGCAGCAGATCGTCGAAGGGATGATCGTTGGTCGCAGCAGCGGGAACCACATTACGGGCTGTGCCGTAGCGGCCGCCGAATACAACGTTCACCAGATCAGCCAATACATTGTAAACGGTGCGGATAATGCCTTCGCTCTTGATGGGCGGTGCGGAAACCATGGTCAGCAGACGGGTTACAAACCCGGTTGCGCCATACTGGCCGTTCGCATCTGCCACACCAATATTCAGCATACCCTGGATCACATCGGTGTAGATCAGCTCTTCGGAATTCAAAGCGCCTTTCTTTGCAGAATCACCATACTGCAGCACGCCTGCAACAGGCAGCAGCTTGTTGGCAATCACATTGATGTTCTCCCACAGGGAGTTGGACAGCTTCACCAGGCAATTGCCGTTGGTGTCGCAAACGCCCAGAAGATTGGCAAGGCCCTTGCCATGCTCGCCGTCCTTAAAGGTGTCGGTGCCGGCATAGTAAACAACAACGGAATTCAGCAGATCAAACAGAGAAACGCCGTCATTCAGAGTAGCGGTCTCCGGATTCCACAGGTTGCCGTCCTTGTCATGCATGATGATATAGGGGCTCATTACATAACCCACAGCATCACGAGCCATCAGCAGCAGATTGTCAATGGTTACATCGTACTTACCGTCTGCGCCCTTCTGCACCAGAGAAGAGTAGTCGTGATCCGGCAGCACATAGCCCAGATACAGCTGCAACGCCAGAGCAGCTACGCCCTCTGCATCGTCGCAAGCGTCCAAGTCCTCATTGTGGATGCCCTTCTTGAAGTCGGGGATATTCCGCAGTGCAGAAATTGCAAACGGAATCATCGCGCTCTCCAGATTGGCCTCGGTCAGAGCAGTGCCCTCGCCGTTCTCATGATAGAAAGCGCCGAGAATGTTCGCATCCGTCTGATCACAGATGAACTGCAGCACCTTCAGCATATTGCCAACCAGGGTCTGCGCTACATTGCCGGGATCCTCGGAATTTACCTTCGTCAGACCGCTGGCATCATAACTCGGCAGGAAGTCCTTTACTGCGGCAACCAGGAAATCATTCAGCGCTGCCAGCATGGAGCTGTAGCTGCTGTAATCATTTGCCATGAATGCCTCAATGTTCTTCATACCGGTCTCAGCAAAGCTGCAGTTCAGGGGGCCGGTTGCCTGCTTAAAGTAGTAAACAGACATGGGGCTGTAACGCAGTTTGTTGAACAGGGTGGTGGAGTCAATATCTCTCCAGGTGTAGGTAGGAGCCTTCACCAGGTCACGGCTGTTGTACTTCTCCAGATCCGCCTTGATGTAAGCCAGATAGGAAGCCGCATCCTTGTACTCTTCGCCAAGGGTCTGGCCGGGCTTCAGGTCCTTTGCAGCCTTTTGGCACTCATAAGCGGCCCAAGCCTGCACATCGGCAGCGCCGTAGTTGTTGGCTACATTGCTGTAGTCCCAAGCCGTGTTGTGGGTCGTGGCACCGGTGTACCACATATAGTAATTGTAGTCGTAACCGCCCACACCGGAATTCAACTGGCCCAGCGTATCCTTCAAGGCGGTGTTCCACGCCATCTCAAAGGCTTGGAAGCCAAAGTCAAACAGCGTATCTGTGGGCTTCAGCACCAGCTTCTGATCCTGATAACGGAACAGATATACATTACCGATGGCCTCGCCGTTCTTGTCATGATCCTCCTGCGTTACATAATGCAGGTTGGTCGTGTCAATATACGGTGCGGAACCCTTCTCCAGATACTGTGCGTATCTGTCTCGAGAATTGGTACCGTCGGCGTATGTAATCTGTGCGGTAATGTTGCTGAGCAACTGGGTGGAGAGCTTATCAAGCAGGATGGAATCCAGCTTGCTGGTCTCCAGACTGGGATTGTTCCGGATCTGAGCCTTCTCCTCTGCAGTAAACCAACCGGTATTCTCCAGAACCAGCTGCTGAACAATATTATATACCATATTGCTCTGATAGCCGCTGGGCATACCAATCAGGTCACCAATGGTCTTGTAAACATCCAAGAAGCTGCTTACGATACCAAGGCCAAGATCGCCGCGCAGCAATTTCTTTACGATATTGCCGTTGGCGCCTTCAGGACCCCCGTCGGAAGAAATGTTCCGAACCAGCTTCACAATACCGCGTACAATATCGGTAGAGGAAGTTGCGCTGCGGGACATTCCGTTAACTGCGCTCAAATCTACATAGCGGGCATCGCCGGCCAGCAGAAGCAGTGCGGACTTGCTGTTCAGGAAAGAATCCAGATCTTGAACAGTTTTAAGCACCTCATCCACGCTGCCCAGTTTGATGGTGATGCTACCAAGAACACTCAGGTCGATATTCATCGGTGCGATGTTTGCCTGAGCAAGAGTCAGATCCACAAAGTCCAAAAGGGCTGTGCAGGCCTGCTCATCATTAAGGATGGGCCAACCCAGTGAGTTGAAGTCCAAGTCCTGGTCATGGTACTTCGTGTTTGCCGAAGCATTAGCCGCGGAAGCGACCATAGCACCGGAGAAACAGCTCATCGCCATCAAGACCGCCAAAAAGAGCGCAAGCAACTTGCGGGAAAACTTTTTAGCTTTCACTAATTTTTACCTCCATAGTAATTTGTAATTCTTACGAATAAATGGTTGCGTGTACGCGCCGTCCCATCCTCTGACCATCGGGCAATCCAATATTCAGGATGAAGGCATTGCAGCCAGACGCCATACATTATGAAAATGCGCATAGAAACACATTTATCGCATTCTTATTAAAACACGATGGTCACCAAAAATCAATAAAGAGCCGTGATTTTTCTGATTTTCGGAATGTTGCACAATTTGAGCGGCCGTTTTTTGTGCGAACGGACAAATTTAATTTACACGAAATTAACAATTTGTTCATATTTTATCGCTTAGTTAAAAGACAATGCCCATTATTTTGCAAGTTTCGACTTGTAAGGGTTATGTGCTTTACACGAGATTTTCACACGCAAAGGTTTGCCCCTTTACACCATCGATTTTTTGGCGTAACGGCGGGAAACTTTCACAAGTTCCACAGGATTTTCCACAATTTTTCCTCCAAAACCGGTGGAATTTCTGTCAGCAGTTGTCGAATGCAGCAATAACGATAAACGCGCCCTGATCCTCCACACAAATCCAAGATAAGAATGCAGCGCAGATCCATCGGCCGGGCCAAACATGGTCCATCAGCCGGGCCAAACATGGCTTGATCTATAAGTACGCAAAAAATATTGCGCCGGAATTTCGCTATAAATCGGGAAATTTTGCCCACCCGTTCACATTTTGTTAAAAAGTTTTCGGAAACCTATTGACTTGCCGTTCTATATTTGGTATAAATATACTGTATTTGTTGTACGCGTGGGTATCCTGCGCCCTTTTAGCAGAGGAATTGTGAACAAATTGTTAACGCAACTTGCAAGCACATCCTCCGCTAAAAGGGTGCGCTGCCCAGGCGAATCCAAAACGACAAGTTCGTCAACATATCAGAAGGAGAGATGAATTATGAAGACGGGCAAAAAGTTACTCAGCCTATTTTTGGCTGTAGTAATGATGGTCACCACCTGCTCTGTCGGGTTCACTGCATTTGCAGCGGACAAAGACAAGGGCATCTGGAAGAACTCCACAA